>QMCD01000248.1_pt1 | contig 39433 bp, 24 predicted proteins | sample 1821841 | NCBI WGS metagenome assembly QMCD01 (sample SAMN01991225, study PRJNA193472) | Termite gut metagenome, whole genome shotgun sequencing project. | isolation source: worker | host: Macrotermes natalensis
AACAAATACCTATTAATCATAACTCTAAGGAATTCTTTTCTCACCTACCACCTCCCCCTGCGGGTACTCCTCCTCCCAGGAGGAGGAGAATAGAGATAGTCTTGATTATCAATAGAGATATTACAGATTATCAATAGAGATAGTTCAGCTATGTACAGACAAGATGCGAAACTTCAGTTATTTATTCTCTTCCCCGTTTCTTTCCTGATATATCAGACTCCTTGTAGATTCTCTTTTGTGTATGCGCGCACCTGCACCTGCGTTGAGCAATAAATTTCCGTAAACCCTATTGTTTCATCCCGTTTTTCCGGATACCCTGCAACTCCCATTTGGCATGACATTATTATATCATCCGCAAAGCAACCTGTACTCTACAAATTCGGTACAAACTCGGTTCAAACTCGGTACAAATTCGGTTAATGGCACCTTTTTACGGCAATGAACCGAATTTGCACCGAGAAAATATCAAGTGTACAGAGGAGAAAATGCGGAGAAAGTGCAGAGAAAATGCAGAGAAAAACAAAGAGAAAGAAAAGAAAGCCACGTTCGGTCTGAATAATGCAGGCTAATAGAGAAATTACACTAACTTTGCCACATCTCTATGGATAGTATCCCTGGATTTTACACTACCGGTGAAATCTTATTCTATCTATACTATTTGTAAAATTGAAATATATATGAATGGACAACTCAGAACATGTAACTTCAAAATGCGAATAACAGGTTTTATCTTTATATGGATAGGGTTATTACAACCTGTTTCATTAGTAGCCCAACAGAGTCGGCAGAATCGGGCAATTGAGGCAAAGATAATTGACGGCAGCACAAAGACCCCGCTTCCTTATGCAACAATATATGTTAGCCCCAATCATGGAACGATATCCAACGGGGATGGAGAATTTACTATAAATGCTACACCGGCAGATGTTCTGCGCATTTCTTATGTAGGGTATGAAAGTGCAGTTATCCAAGCAAACAATATACCTGCGGTTATAGAATTGCATCCCTATTCCATACAATTATCGGAAGTGATTGTAAAGCCTGTCAATTTAAACAAGTTAGTACAGCAAGTTTTTGATAAGTACAAGAAACAAATAGAAGAGCACAAGAAGCAGGAATCGGCGTTCTTTTATAGACAGACTACTCGGACAAATGCGGAATATAACGAAATAATGGAAACTTTCTTCAACGCAAAATCAGTAATGTGCCTTCGTGATATGCACCTTGTTGCAGGGCGGTATGCTAAATTGGAAGAGGATTCTATTCATAAATACATAACTTTTACAAACTTTTTCCAATATTCCCAGCTTACCCCGATTCGGACTAACAAGCTAAAAAAGAAAGAGACAATTGTTCCGTTGATGAGTGATTTCACTAAATACTATACTCTCTCTTACGACGTACTCTCATCAAAAGACAATACAATCTATAAAATTATTTTCACCCCCAGAAGCGAAGAAATAAGTTTCGTTTTGGGAGGCTCCCTCTACGTTGATTCTTCCACATTGGATATTATACGGGTAGAAGTCTCTACTTCAATGCCTGTGACAATAAGAAATGGCGGAAAAGTGACGACTGGCGCACAGTCTGATTTGAACGTTGTAATAAACTACAAGTTGATTGAGCATGTTTCTATTGTAGAAACTGTAAATGTTTATAGTGAATTTAAAGTAGATACCACAGTTTATAGATTTAATTCCATATTGTATAATATGGGAGATAAAATCAAAAATGAGGATCGTAAGTCTTCCAAATCGAACATGCTGGAGGCTGTTGCCGGAATGAATTACGACCCTTCTTTCTGGAAAGGAAAATCTATCATCAAGCGTACCCCGTTAGAGGCGTCTGCGGTTGAAATGTTTGAAAAGGAAAATGTATTTGGGACATATTCTCTTGAGGAGTGAGAAGCAAGTGTATCGTTATAAATAGTTTGTAAGATAAATGAGAATTTAGCGGTGGGAATGGATACGCGGACGGCGCGGATGAAGCGGATGAACGCGGATTCTTCTCTTCGTAATGATTGGCAGGGGTATTCTTAGTGATTAGTAAGAGTATCTTTAATGATAAATAGTAGTATTCTTAGTGATAAACAAGAGTATCTTTAATGATAAACAGTAGTATTCTTAGTGATTAGTAAGAGTATCTTTAGTGATAAACAGTAGTATCTTTAATGATAAACAAGAGTATCTCTATTCTCCTCCTCCTGGGAGGAGGAGTACCCCGCAAGGGGGGAGGTGGTAGGTAGAAAAAAATCCTTAGATTTATGATTAATAGGTATTTATTTTACCTACCACCTCCCCCTGCGGGTACTCCTCCTCCCAGGAGGAGGAGAATAGAGATACTCTTGTTTATCATTAAGAATACTCTTGTTTATCACTAAGAATACTCCTGTTTATCACTAAGAATACTCTTGTTTATCACTAAGAATACTCTTGTTTATCACTAAAAATACTCTTATTAATCACTAAAAATCCCCCTGCTAACCACTTATCACTAACCACTAATCCCTATTTCACCCAAGTCCCCCGTTTCCACAAGTACTCCAGCGGCCCATGATTATGTCGTTTCATCCACCAACAGCAGAAAGCGAATTGGCAGGCAAAGAGAAGTATCCCTATCAGGCAACTGACGGTAATCCCTGCGTAGGAGCAACATGGGGAGAATATGGAGGAGGACGGGCTTTGAGGAAGATGTTTTCCTGACTTTGACGGTCTTTGATCTCTGACTTTGGAGAATTGTTGTTTGATAATGTTTGGTTGTGGATATACTCTGAGTCTATATCTGCATCATCGGAAATGTAATATACAATATAATATTTAATATTTTTTAATAACGCAATGCGCTTATGGCACATACATCAACGAAAATGACACACTTTTGAGATTTTTTGTCTCAAAAAGAACTGTTAATTTTGCATTGAATAATACTTAAGTTATGAAGAGTGTATTTGGATTTGAGAATACTAATGAAATAAGAAATACGGCAGTAATAGATTTCTTTTTGCTTATCTCTTTATTAATAGTAATCGTTCTGCTTTTGGGTGTCTTGTATAATAAGTATTGGAAAAGGGCTAGCTGGCAACAGCAAGACCTTCTTAAGATAAAGCAAGAATTATATAAGGAGCAAGAGCTAAATGAAGGATTACAGAAGCAATATGCTCTATTGAAAGAAGAGTTAAAGCAGAAAGATGATAATATTCTTGCATTGCAAAATGAGATAATCAAGTATAAAAAGAAAAGGCAAACTCCACAGGAGAAGCTTGAAGCTTTGAAAGAACAACGTAGTATTTGGAAACAGGAGATATTGGAATGTCAAACCATTTATATGAAATTGCAGGCTATTATTGATAATTGTAAGACGAAAGGGGTCTCGAAAGAGACATTAACCGAAGAAGAATGGTTGAAGTTGCTGGCGAAAGTAGATAAATCAGATGTAGTGACCAATCTTAGCATTCAATATGGATTCGTTGAAAAAGAAATTTATCTCTGTTGTTTGTCGTTAATGGATTTATCTGTCATAAACAAAGCCCGAATAATGGGTAATACGCGATCTACGATTTACAGAATGGAACAGCGCATCTTAGAGAAAATGGGAGAAGATTATCAAACCTGTAAGTTGGAGAAACTTTTAAAAAGTACGATGAATACATGATATTGTAGGAGATGTTGCATGTAACATGCTGAAATACTACATTTTTAGCGGAAAATGATACACTTTATTTGATTATTCTAATAAAGAATGTATTAACTTTGTCGCGAAATTGAAATGAGTATAGAATGAAATATATCTTATTAATTTTATATCTATAATTCTTTATTCTGTACTTAAAGTATGATATAAGAGTAGGATTTTTATTGTAGGTTATAGGGCTCGCCACCCCAAGTCTTTAATAAAAAAACCTCCTTTTAATAATAGTAATGAGAGTCTGGCAACTCCTTGTTATACTAAAATATCAAAAGAAGGCGAACAAAGATAGATTAAAAAAAGGAAAAGGATGGAAAGAGGAATGCCTCTTTTTGAATATTTTTTGTATGTTTAATAATTAAATTCAATTTATCATGAAAAAGTTTTTTCTATCCATAGCAATAGTTATGTTGAATCTTTGTATGAGTTTTGCAAATACGCAAAGTAATTCTTTGGTTAACGAGCAAGAATCTGTTAATGTTATTATCAGTATAGAATTAGGTGATATTACAGATATGTCAGAAGCGGATTTATATAGTAATATTGATGCTTCTCTTGTAAACCTGATACCAAGTGTTGACTCTGAAGAACTTACTTGTACTGTCAAAGTATCAGGTAGTGTGGGAGTTGGCAGTAATAAGCTCGTAGTTGAGGTGTCAGTTACTGGACCTTGTAACAAAGTTGCTGCAGAAGCTAAGAAGCAATTAGATAAGGTAAAACAGATGATAAAAGATGCATTATCATAATTGAAAATCAAAATATTCGGGAATTATTTATTATTCCCGAATATTTCCTAATTTAGATATCGTTCATGAAAATATATATATTATTATTGTGTTTTTCTGTTTGCTCTTTAAAAGCGCAAAAGGATTATCGTTTTTCTGTTATGGTTTCTTATGATATGTATCTTAATTTTGGGAGTCGAGATGTATATAAGGCAGTGTTATTATATTCGGATAAAGCTGCATTCTTTTCATACAAGATAACAAGTGAACCCGAAAGTGAAGAAGTGGAAAATGGGGATGTTACAGAAATTTTATTTTCCATACAAGATACGACGACTCAGATAACGTGGAGTGATAAAACCATTGGAAAAGTCAGCGAGATAGTGAAGATTAAAAAAACATATAAGCAACTAACGGAGCCATTAGATGCAATTGTGTGGGAGATGAGTAGTGAAACAAAAAGCATTGGCAATTATACATGCCACAAAGCCACCTGTCGCTACCGGGGACGCAACTATACCGCATGGTTTGCTCCTGACATACCCTGTACTTGGGGGCCTTGGAAGTTGCAAGGACTTCCGGGGGCTATCTTAGAGGCATATGACGATAAGAATGAAGTCTCTTTTTATGCTACCGGGGTCGTGAACAAAGATACTATCATTACTGTTCCCGCCAATCGGTATGAGGTAATCTCCAAGAAGGAGTATTTGTCGCAATTGCGAGAATTTGCTGAAGATTTTTCTAAACGCATGGGAAGTAGGATGAAAGAAGGATTTAAAGTGAGTGTTTCCGCACCTAAGATTTATGGCATTGAAATACCGGATGAAAAGTAAATTTATATTCGTACTGTTGTTTTCTATTTCAATCTGTCCACAAATATTCAGTCAGACTCTTATGGGAACTGTATATGGTCAAGAACGAAATCCGCTTTCTTATGTCAGCGTGGCGGCTATCTTGACAGAAAGTAATGCAATAGAAACTTTTACACAAACCAATGAGCAGGGGTGTTATCAGTTAAAACTAAAAAAGTACGGAGATTATTTATTGACGCTTTCATCATTGTCTTATTGTAAGGACACTTTACGAGTCTATGTAGATAGAGATACTATTTATGTAAAAGACATCCTGTTAAGATCTGACCCGATAGCTTTACAAGAAGTAGAAATTCGTCCCAATGTCCCTATATTCTACAAAAAAGACACGGTGGTTTTTAATATTTCCGCTTTCCTGCGGGGAAATGAGCGTGTAATTGAAGATGTTTTGAAAAATTTACCCGGAATAGATGTTGACAAACAAGGCACTGTTCGCGTAAATGGGCAAGAGGTAGAAAAAGTTCTTTTGGAAAATGATGATTTATTGAATAAAGGGTATGCTTTATTAACGAAAGGTTTAACGATAGATGCCGTAAAACAAGTGGAACTCATACATGGCTATACCGAAAACAGGTTGACTAAAGATTTGGTACATAGCAATAAAGTTGCTTTGAACTTAAAATTGGATGATAAAATGAAACAGCGTTGGTTGGGGACTCTCAGTGCGGGTTATGGAATAAAAAACAAATACAAAGGACAGGCAAGTGTATTGGGCGTAAGTAGCAATAATAAACACTATCTGCTTGGGAATATGAACAATATAGGTTATACAGCCATAACAGACATTACAAAAATATTGGATATTTCAGGAATGGACTTTTCTGCTGTGAAACCAGTAAACGTGGGGCTTACGTTACCGGATACAGATTTGGAACGCAGTAATTTCAATCAAGAAAAAATGTTTTCCGACAATTCTATATTTCGTCCCGGCGAGAAATGGAAAGTGCATTTATCCATTGCCGCCAATACGGATAAACGTAGGTCATACTACCGAACGTTAAATGAATACAAGGTAGAATCTGTCTCTTTCAACCACATTATGCAAAACCAGGCAAAAGAATCTCAGCGAAATTATCTTGGCAAAGCAACAGTTACGTACAATACATCGGATAAAGGAATACTGGAAAGTACCACGCAGTATCGGCATAGTCGCGCTAGTGTAAATAACTCTACGTTGTTTAACGACTTCTTATTTAATGAAAATCTGGCTACAACAAACGATTTTTTTTCACAAAAACTAAACTACACAAATCGCCTCTCTGATGATAACCTGTTGCGGATAAACGCCTATTATGCATACAGCCATATCCCACAACGATATGTGATAGACAGCCTTGAGAATAAAATCCAGCAACCGCGCGTGTTTCGGCAAATCAGCAACGGTAAAAAGCGACAGGTTGGTGTAAATGCAGGAAATCTGCACCGTTTTAACAGCAAACATTCGATGACAGGTCATATCGGGATGCGTATAGATATTGATGAAATACACATATCGGGAAAGTCTGCTGATTCTGATAATGCTGGAGCATTCCAAATAAAAGCATGGGATTATTATGGCGGGCTACTGTATTATTTTTCAGGCAGGAAATTTTCTTTGACGGGAGGCGTGGAATTGAATTATTACGACGTATGCGGAACGAATAGAAATACATATCTTTGGTTAAATCCATTCTACATGTGGGAATGGAAACTAGGCAAGAAACATAAGTTGAGCATGTCGTGGATGTACAGACATAAATATCCTGACCTGATAGATGTGTTTCCTTACGTCATTCGCAATTCTTTGACCACTGGCATCCGCGGAGCAAACGGTGTGAAAACACCATCGTACCAAGTGCTGGACTTAAATTATCAATATGGAGATTGGATTGATAATCTATTGACAAGTGTGAATTTTGTATTCTTGAAAGATGAACAATATTATTCATCCTTATTTCATGTCACACAGAATGAAATGTACATAACAAGAATACCTCTAAAAAACAAATATGGAGGTAGCTTATCTGGGAATATGGATTATTATGTGTCTCCTCTTTCGGCTAACATAAGGCTATCCGGAGGAATGGATTATATGCGCTATCAATACATGGTAGATCCATTAGGCCTTTTGCCGTATAAGTCCGTAGGTTATACTTTCGGACTTTCTATCAAGTCGGCTTTTGTAGGAATTTTTAACTTTGATGCGGGTGGTATATATGCGCGTAAGGTGTTGACAGACATGGGCGAATACATCGTAAAGAGTAATTTATATGCAGATTTGATCTTTGCAGGGGAAAGATGGGGCGTGGAAGTTCATGCGGAGTATTCTTATTGGAAAGGAGGAACGCATTCTATTTCTTCTGATTACTGCTTTATGGATGCAAAAATGCACTATGTTATAGTGCCCGATAAGTGGAGTATTTCTTTGAAAGGTGAGAACTTGTTGAATGTGAAAACATACGTAGAAAATTCACTCAATGAAATTTCTCAAAGCAGATATGAGTCGAAACTATTACCTCGAAAGGTGCTGATGTCAATAGAATATAAATTTTAGATAAGCGTTTTTTTGTTTTTTATCAGGGCAACCGCATCAAAATTATATTTATACCTATTTTGAGTTTCCTCACTTTTGATGGATATGAGTTATTACTTGAGGTGTCAATCTTTGTAAGTCATTTTACCATAGTATATATGGTACGTGCACCGTGTATATCCTGTTCGGACATTGTATATCAGTATATTACCGAATTATATGCAATAAACAGAGTGAGAGTAACTCTTACCCTTACCTATTCAAACGCCGATGAATAAAAGGATACAAGAGAAAATGTGAGGGGTGAGGGTAGAATACGCGAAAGCCCTGGAAAAGAGAAATTGTCTCATGGAAACTCTGAAGAATTCACTACCTCACCCAAGTCCCCCGTTTCCACAAGTACTCCAGCGGCCCATGGTTATGCCGTTTCATCCACCAGCAGCAGAAAGCGAATTGGCAGGCAAAGAGAAGTATCCCTATCAGGCAACTGACGGTAATGCCTGCGTGGGAGTGCATGGCAAGTCCCCAATTATAGAAAATCAGCGAACCGATGATACTTTGGGTTACATAATTGGTGAGGCTCATCTTACCGTAAGGAGTAATCTTCATCAGCAATCCGTGCAAGTTTGTCCGGTAGAAAGCATTGATGATGCCCGACACCAGTATCAGCATAAACGAGAAATTGGAAAGTGAAGTAATGACAAGCAACAGAGGAGTAAGGATAGAATTGCTCATGATGAATTGCGGTAACATATTACCCAGCCCATACAACGGGAAAAAAGCAATAAGAGCGCCACAAAGCACCTTGTTCCAGAATTTCAGGTTCTCTTTCAGGAAAAGGTTCCGGCGTCCTATCAGCAGACCGAACAGAAAGAGGGAGGCAGTCTGGAATACGCGCCCATGCTCCCAAGCCCAGGCAAGACTGGCAAGCTGCCCTTCCCATAAATTCACACGCATGGTTTCGAAGAATGTGCCATGACTTTGCACCTCGAATGCAGCCCCCCAGAAACTATCTGTCGGGATAGAGGGAATTACAAAAGAAGAATCCATGCATGCACATATCATGTAGTAGATTGACAACGGCTGTATCAGTAGCACACAAGCCAGAATAAACATCCATTTATCCTTCAACCGGCACGTAAGCGGCAGAATAAAACCTACTAAGGAATAGAGCACCAATACTTCGCCCGTGAAGAATACGGCATTGATATTACCGAAAATAAACAGCAATACTAACCGCCAACAGAAACGCAAACGGAAATCTTTGCCGCGCATGCGCTGGTTGTCATCCTGAATAAAGAAGCTGAAACCGAACAGCAAAGCAAACACAGCGTATGCCTTCCCGCTGAGCAAAAAGAAAAGTCCGTTCCAGATAGCCTTATCTGAGAAGTTAAGCCAGGCGCCCTGGCTGGCCGGGTCGGGAAATGAATAAAAGTTGAAATGCTCGATAGTATGCAATACAATGATGCCCATAACGGCCAATCCACGTAGCGCGTCGGCTACATCAATACGCGTGTGTCCTTCTAATTTCTGTACCATATATTAAAGATTTATAGGCAATAAGCCTGTTATATTTGTTGAAATCACAAATATAGATTTTATTTTTCAATTTGGAACTATTTACTTTAAATTGTCAGGGCAAGTGCATCAAAATGAACATATAAAGTGTATAGGAATAAGCTAAATGATTAGCGAAGCCGATGATTCACAAGAGTATCTCTATTCTCCTCCTCCCGGGAGGAGGAGTACCCGCAGGGGGAGGTGGTAGGTGAAAAGAATTCCTTAGATTTATGATTAATAGGTATTTGTTTCACCTACCACCTCCCCCCTTACGGGGTACTCCTCCTCCCAGGAGGAGGAGAATAGAGATAGTTTTGATAATCATCGGCTTCGCTAATCATTTAGCTTATTCCTATACACTTTATATATTCATTTTGATGCGCTCGCCCTGTTTAATTATTGTTACAGTGCTTCTATTCCTTTCCGGTGTCAGCGCTCTGTTCTTGCTTGCATACTGAACTCGCATCCGCAATATTGTTGATTGTAAAAGTTGAATTCTTTAAGGAGTTCATTTCTCCGGTTTTGCAGTCCGCCTTTCCTCCAGTTTTGTTCCCAATAAGTAGTGCCGGGATACAGGGAGGCGGCACGCTGTCCTGCCCGGTTTATTTGTTCCAGGTTTTTCCAGCGGGAAGAAGCAAGGGTAGTGGTAAAAAGAGTGAAACCATGTTCTGAGGCATAACGGGCAGTTTCGGTCAGCCGGTGAATAAAGCATTTCAGGCAACGGTTGCCGCGCTCAGGCTCATTTTCCATGCCCGACATGCACGAACGCCATGCCGGATAGTCATAATCGGCGTCAATGAAATCAAGTCCCAAGCCTTGGACATAACGGATGGCTTCCGCCTTCCGGATTTCATATTCCGCCCGGGGATAGATATTGGGGTTGTAATAGAATACGGTGGGACGGATGCCGTTGGCGAGCAGGCATTCGATAATAGCGGAGGAACAAGGTGCGCAACAGGAATGAAGCAGCACCTTGTTCTCGTTGTTGGGAGTTTGGAGCTTCACGATAATCTTATCGTTTTTCTATACTTTCAACTTTATTTTAGCCTTCACCAGCAGCCCTGTCAGCAGAACAATGACGAGGGAGAATATAAGCGACCGTAGCAATCCGGGGACACCGGCGCCAAGCACTTCGGGATAATACCAGCCTAAGAGTTGCTGTACCGAATACCATAGGTACGGAATGATGTAACACGTCAGCGTTGCCGTTCCGGCAGGTTTGATAATATTGAACCAGGACGTTTTGTCTTTCACGTCCGTCAACCAATAGAACAACCCGAAGAGGGGGAAGAACATGGCAAGGCAATAGAATAACCAGCTTGGAGTGGCCAGTATCTTGGAGATTATCCAGTGAGGATGTGTACAAAGCGCAGCGATAAGCATAACAATGCCCAGTACGAAGAGCATAACGATAAACTTGCGCGGATGCTCACGGTCGGCGTATTTCTGCATTAACATGGAAGTAAGCAGTCCCGACATGCCGAATGCATGCAGCGTCCAGTCACTCGGAATGAAAGGTAACAGGATGATTCGCGTACCATATCCTCCCGGTATCAGGTCTGAGTGGCTGATTACGGCGAGCAGTACAACTACCGCCCATGCAATGATATTCTTCTTAAGACTTTCGCGCGTGAAAAGGTAGATGCCAGCGCATACGACATACGTCCATCCGATAAGTCCCAGGATGCCCCACCAGCCTTGATGGAACGGTTCGCCGTTCAGATCCTTATATAGGACAAGGAAAGCCAGCAGAGCGACTCCGGCTACCTTCATCGCGGTGAACAGGTGCTTTTTTGAGCCTTCTGCCTTCGGATAGACTGCCCAGGTCAGGAAGAATCCTACAACCATAAGAATGGAGAACCATTGATGGGAAAGTCCACCCTCGATGCCTCCACTGTTAAGTGTAAACAATCCCATTGCTACCAGCGCAACCGTACGCCAGAAAATGTGGGCGATGACCTGCAGCGTGGTGTCTCCCTTCCGGTAACGATTCTGAATGGCATACGAAACAGACATTCCCATACAGAACAGGAATGCCGGGAAAATAGTATCGGAAAATCCCAGCATGTCTTCGTCTATTTTGGCATGCATAAGCCAGTAGGGGACATTTTTTAAACCGGGAATGTCGTTCACAAAGAGCATAAGGAACATGGTGAGTGCGCGGAATACATCGACAGCGGCTACTCGTTGCGGAGCTAAGTTTTTCATGATTATGATAGAATTGGGGGTTAAAGCCACAAATATAGGAAACAAATTCTTTATATTTGTCCCCATGAAGACAAAATTGCTGATATTTTTAGGATTAGCCTTGATAAGCGTACATGTAATGGAGGTACAAGCCGGTACATATACTGCCCTCGACTGGTCTGCGGCCCTCGACGAAGCTGTCGGTGAGCATAAGAAATATGTGGCAATCCGGGAGGAGCGCATTGAAAGATTGCGGCGGCAATTGTCGCAGGCTGATCCGGAAACGAGAGACTACTTCCGCTTGAATGAGAATCTATATGCTGAGTATAGAGCTTATGTATGCGATTCGGCGCTTCATTATCTTAATCATAACCTGCATTGGGCTATTGGACATGGAGAGTGGGAAGCGGTGGACAATACCCGTATCCGGCGGGCGCATCTGATGTCTGCCTCGGGCATGTATAAAGAAGCTGCCGAAGACCTGGAGATGGTAAACCGTTCCGGACTTTCTGCCCGCTTGTTGCCGGATTATTATGAATGTTATCGCCTTTTATACCGCGAACTGGGGATGTACACGCAGGATATTTACCGGAAGAAGCATTATCATGACCTGTCCGCCGGTTATGAAGATTCATTGATTCGGATACTTCCTCCGGTGTCCTCACTTTACCGGGAGCGTAAGGAAAGGCGCGAAGTTGTTGCCGGCAACCTGGACGAGGCATTACGGATAAATGATACCCGCCTTTCGGGCGTCAATCGTGATACTCCCGAATATGCGTTGATTACCTATCACCGTTCATTGATTTATCATTCCCTGGGCGACCGTGAAGAAGAAAAGCGCTACTTGGCTCTATCTGCTTTGACCGATATCCGCCTTGCGATTACCGACCATGCTTCCCTGTGGAATCTGGCTCAACTGCTTTATGAAGAAGGGGATATTGAGAGGGCTTACCGGTATATGCGCTTTTCGTGGAACGAAACCAATCGTTATAATGCCCGTAGCCGCAGTCTGCAAACGGCGGGAATCCTGTCCCTTATAGACCTCACCTACCAGGCGATGCAGGAGAGGCAGAACGACCGGCTCCGCTTCTACCTTTGGATGATTAGTATCCTTTCTCTATTGCTGGTTATGGCAGTGGTTTGGATTTACTATCAAATGAGAAGGCTTGGCGTTGCCCGGAACAATCTTGAACAGGCTAATGAACAGCTACGGATGTCGAATCATATCAAGGAGGAATACATCGGGCGCTTCCTTAAACTTTGTTCCGCTTATATTGACCGCCTGGACGCGTATCGTCGTATGGTGAACAAGAAGATTTCGGGTGGGCAGACTGAGGAGTTGTTGAAAATGGTTCGTTCGCGTGATGTGCTTGATACCGACCTGAAAGAATTATATAATAACTTCGATACAGCCTTCCTGCATCTTTTCCCCGATTTCGTCAGGAAGTTTAATGAATTGCTGCAACCGGACGAGCGTATTATGCTTCGCAGGGGTGAGTTGCTGAATACCGAATTACGTATTTTTGCCCTGATACGTCTCGGCATTGACGATAGTTCGCAGATAGCCGAGTTCCTCCGCTACTCTGTGAATACAATCTATAATTATCGCGCCAAGGTGAAGAATAAAGCGTGCATCTCACGCGAAGACTTCGAAACACGTGTCATGGGGATACGTTGAGAGTGTGCCGGGCAACTGTTTGCCATCCACTTTTTCACTTTCTCACTCAATATATATGTATCTGTTTCTCAACGATATAATGTATAAATGGACTTCACCGTATCCACCTATTCCCGATATCGGGATACAGTGTAGCATTATCTTTCCTAACTTTGAAAGAGATTAATTAACCGTTAAATATCATACCATGAATTTTAAGTTATCTCTTTTAGTAGGATACTGCTTGTCGGTTGCAAGTATTGCGTGCGGTAGCAGTTCCGAATTTCAAGGTGAAGATGCGACAGAAAAAAAACGAGCGGATGTGTACATCACAACTGCCGATCGTCAACAAAACTTTAACCATACTACTCAAAAGCTTTCCCGGAAACCGGGAAATGAGTCGGTTATTACTGTGAACCGTGCCGTCCGTTACCAGGAGATGGATGGGTTTGGAGCTGCCGTAACAGGGTCTACCTGTTATAACCTGATGCAAATGTTGCCTGCCGACCGTGCCCGGTTTCTCAAAGAAACCTTCTCGGATAAAGACGGATTGGGCTTCAGCTATATCCGCATTTCCATAGGTTGCTCCGATTTCTCGTTGAGCGAATATACCTGCTGTGACACAAAAGGCATTGAAAACTTTGCCTTGCAAGCCGAAGAAACAGAATATGTAATACCTGTGCTGAAAGATATTCTTGCCATTAATCCGGCAATTAAAATAATGGGGTCACCGTGGACATGTCCCAAGTGGATGAAAGTGAACAATCTGGAAGAAAAACAGCCTTTTGACTCGTGGACAAGTGGACAACTGAATCCTGATTATTATCAGGATTACGCAACATACTTCGTGAAGTGGGTAGAGGCTTTCCGGAAAGAAGGTATCCGGATTTATTCGATTACACCCCAAAATGAGCCGTTGAATAGGGGCAATTCCGCTTCTTTGTTCATGGGTTGGAAGGAAGAACTGGTTTTTGTGAGAGATGCTCTTGGGCCTGCTTTCAAAGCTGCCGGACTGGATACGAAGATTTATGCCTTTGATCACAATTATAACTACGATAATATGGCGGACCAGAAAGAGTATCCCGTTAAGATGTACGACGATGAAGTGACTGCTTCTTTTCTGACCGGGGCTGCCTATCATAATTATGGCGGCAGGCGAGAAGAGTTGAATACCATTCATCAGAAGCGTCCCGATAAGGAACTTGTATTCACCGAAACGTCTATCGGCATGTGGAATGATGGACGTAACCTGGAAAAGCGTCTGATGGAAGACATGCGCGAAGTTGCCCTCGGCACGGTAAACAACTGGTGTAGAGGGGTTATCGTATGGAACCTGATGCTTGACAATGAACGCGGCCCCTGGCGTGAGGGTGGTTGCAAGACTTGCTACGGCGCTGTCGATATCAATCGTGAGGATTACAAGACCATTACCCGCAACTCGCACTATTACATCATTGGTCATTTGTCATCCGTGGTGAAGCCGGGTGCGGTACGCATTGAAAGTGGAGGAATCGCAGAGAAAGGATTGATGTACTCGGCATTCGAAAACACCGATGGAACCGTTGCTTTTGTACTGTTGAATGAAGGAACTGCGGAAGTAAAACTGACTGTGAACGATGGAAAGAACTACATTGACTGTGTGGTTCCGGCTAAAGCGGTCGCTTCTTATCGTTGGTAGAAATAAACAATCTTATATAAATAATACCATGTTGAAATCTATTTTTTGGGGTCTATCCCTCTTAGCAGCTTCCCTGATGTTGGGCAGTTGCGGTGAAAAGGCAGAAAAAGGACAAATATCTGCCGGGTTTATAACCATTCAAGGGCAGGATTTGATAAAGCCCGATGGCACGAAACTGTTTATTATGGGTACCAATCTGGGTAATTGGCTGAATCCGGAGGGGTATATGTTCAAGTTCAATAAAACCAATTCAGGCCGTTTCATCAACGAGATGTTCAGTCAATTGGTGGGACCTGACTTCACTGCTGAATTCTGGAAAGCGTTTAAAGATAACTATATCACCGCTGAGGATGTCCGGTTTATCAAAGAAACGGGTGCGAATACAATCCGTCTTCCGTTCCATTATAAGCTGTTCACGGATGAGGATTTCATGGGATTAACCGTCAATCAGGATGGCTTTGCCCGTGTGGACAGTGTGGTGAAATGGTGTCGTGAGTCCGGGCTTTACCTCATTCTCGACATGCACGACGCTCCCGGCGGACAGACCGGAGACAATATCGACGATAGCTACGGATATCCCTGGTTGTTTGAAAGTGAGGCAAGCCGGCAATTGTATTGCGATATCTGGCGTAAGATTGCCGATTATTATAAGAATGAGCCGGTTATTCTGGGCTATGAGCTTTTCAATGAACCTATCGCTCCCTACTTTCCGGATATGGAAGAACTGAACGGCAAGCTGGAAGATGTGTACAAGAAAGGCGTAGCTGCCATTCGTGAGGTGGATAAGAATCATATCATCCTTCTGGGTGGTGCGCAATGGAACGGTAACTTCAAGCCATTCAAGGATTCTAAGTTTGACGATAAGATTATGTACACTTGCCACCGCTATGGGGGAGAACCTACGAAAGGCGCTATTCAGGCTATTATTAATTTTCGGGACAGTGTGAACTTGCCTATGTATATGGGTGAGATCGGGCATAATTCGGATGAATGGCAGGCTAACTTCTGTCAGACTATGCGTGAGAACAATATCGGTTACACTTTCTGGCCGTATAAGAAGATGGATGGTTCCTGTTTCATGGGCATTACTCCGCCGGAAAACTGGTCAAGTATCGTGTACTTCTCTGAGGCGCCGCGTTCAACGTATAAGGAAATACGTGATGCCCGTCCCGACCAGGCGATGGCGCGCCAGGTGATGATGGATTTCATCGAGGCGAGTAAATTCAAGAACTGTGTGGTTCAGGAAGGGTATATACAGTCGTTGGGAATGAAAAATAGTGATTAATGTTTAGTGATTAGTGTTTATCCTGCATTATTCATGCTTCAGGAGTTAGAGTAGTTAACGTAGTTACCAGCCAACAAGTTGGCTTAGGAGTTAAAGCCGATAGTGTTGTTATACGATTCACGGGGTATTGGCTTTAACTCCTTAACTCCTAACGAAGTGATAACTCCTTTGACTACAGTATGAATAATGCAGGTTAGAGATTAGCAAGAGTATCTCGTTTCTCCTCCTCCTGGGAGGAGGAGTACCCGTAGGGGGAGGTGGTAGGTAAAATAAGTACCTATTAATCACAACTCTAAGGAACTTTTTCGCCTACCACCTCCCCCCTTGCGGGGTACTCCTCCTCCCGGGAGGAGGAGAAACGAGATACTCTTGCTAATCTCTAATCACTAATCACTAACCACTAATCACTGCTAATCTCCGCTTCGCTGAATTTTCATTTATAAGACTAATTTTAACCTGAATTATTCATGCTTCAGGAGTGAGAGGAGTTAAAGGAGTTATCAGCCAACAAGTTGGCTTAGGAGTTAAAGCCGATAGTCTTGTTATACGATTCACAGAGTATTGGCTTTAATTCCTTAACTCCTAACGAAGTGATAACTTCTTTAACTACAGTATGAATAATGCAGGTTAAACCATTACTTAATCATTAATCACTAAATATCATTTTTACATGAAGAAAATCTTATTTGGCTTGGCAATCGCTATTGCCTTTCCGCTTTTCGCACAGCAGAAGCCTGTGTATCTGGATGCAGCCAAACCCCTTGAGGAGAGAGTAGAAGATGCGTTGAAAAGGCTCACTTTGGAAGAAAAGATAGCCATGATACATGCGCAAAGTAAATTCAGCAGCCCGGGTGTACCCAGCTTGGGAATTCCGGATTTCTGGATGACGGACGGACCGCATGGCATACGTCCCGAAGTGCTTTGGGACGAATGGGATCAGGCAGGATGGACAAATGATTCCTGTGTGGCATTCCCCGCTTTAACCTGTCTGGCTGCCACGTGGGACACTGAAATGTCCATGCTTTATGGCAAAAGCATCGGTGAAGAAGCGCGTTATCGCAATAAAACGGTTCTTTTAGGTCCCGGCGTAAACATCTACCGCACCCCGTTGAATGGGCGTAATTTCGAATATATGGGCGAAGACCCGTACTTGGCAGGTCGTATGGTTGTTCCTTATGTGCAAGGTGTGCAGCAGAATGGTGTGGCCGCTTGTGTAAAACACTATGCGCTGAATAATCAGGAGATAAACCGTCACACAATCAATGTCATTGTTGACGACCGCGCTCTTTATGAGATCTACCTGCCGGCTTTCAAAGCTGCCGTTCAGGAAGGTAACGCATGGGCTATCATGGGAGCATACAACCTGTATAAAGGTCAGCATGCTTGCCACAACGAATACCTGCTGAACGATATCCTGAAAGGTGAGTGGGGCTTTGACGGAGTGGTGATTTCCGACTGGGGCGGCACTCACGACACTGACCAGGCTATCACCAACGGACTTGACATGGAGTTCGGTAGCTGGACGGATGGTCTTGCCAACGGTAGCAGCAACGCTTATGACAATTACCATCTGGCTTTACCTTATTTGGAACGTATCAAATCCGGTAAAGTAGGTACAAAGGAGTTGGACGATAAAGTTCGCCGCATTCTGCGCCTGGCATTCCGTACAACGATGGACGTGAACCGTCCTTTCGGTTCCATGCTTACGGCGGAACATTACGAAGCTGCCCGCCGTATCGGTGAAGAAGGTATGGTACTGTTGCAGAATAAAGGCGGTGTGTTGCCTATCGACTTGAATAAGGCTAAGAAGATTGCCGTTATCGGTGAGAATGCCGTGAAGATGATGACCGTGGGCGGTGGCAGTTCTTCGTTGAAAGTGCAACGGGAACTTTCTCCGTTGGATGGTATCAAACGGCGTGTAGGCGATAAAGCGGAAATTGTGTATGCCCGCGGTTATGTGGGTGACGCCAGCGGCGAGTACAATGGTGTGGTAACGGGTCAGAATCTGAAGGACGATCGTACACCCGGGGAATTGACGGCTGAGGCTGTCAGTGTGGCGCGTGAGGCTGATTACGTTATCTTTATCGGTGGTTTGAACAAGAGCGCCGGTCAGGATTGTGAAGATGCCGACCGTAAAGGTATTAACCTCTCTTACGGTCAGGATGAACTGATTTCCGCTTTGGCGAAGGTCAATAAGAACTTGATTGTTGTAAATATCTCCGGCAACGCTATAGCTATGCCGTGGGTTGCTGAAGTGCCTTCTATATTGCAGGCTTGGTTCCTGGGTTCGGAAGCCGGAAATTCAATAGCTGCCGTTTTGATGGGAGACGTTAATCCTTCCGGAAAGCTTCCTTTCACTTTTCCTGCACGTTTGGAAGATGTAGCAGCTCACAGCCTTGGCGAATACATTGGTAAAAGAAGCAAAGAGGTAGTTGATATGAAGTATAATGACGGCATCTTCGTGGGTTACCGCTGGGCGGATCAGCAAAAGAAGGTGAAGCCGTTATTCGCTTTCGGTCACGGCTTATCGTACACTACATTTGCTTACGGCAAACCGGCTGCGGATAAAAAGGAAATGTCTGCCGGCGATCAGATTTCGTTTACGGTTACTGTGAAGAATACGGGAATTCGTGAAGGTCAGGAAGTGGTGCAACTGTACATTAGCGATAAGAAGTCCAGTCTGCCGCGCCCTGTCAAAGAATTGAAAGGTTTCAGGAAAGTGAAACTGGCTCCGGGCGAAGAGAAGGAAGTCACGTTTACTATTGATAAAGAAGCGTTGAGTTACTTTGATGACGCTCAACATGCCTGGGTAGCTGAGCCTGGTAAGTTTGAGGCTATTATCGCTGCTTCGGCGGCGGATATAAAGGGTGTTGTGCCTTTTGAATTGAAGTAAAGGCGGGCTATCTCAGTATTTGAGTTGTGGAGTATCTCAGTTCCCTCCTTCCGGGAGGAGGGGAACTGAGATATTTTTATTTATCAACAATATAAGAGCCTGTTTAAATACAGGGCATCGACGGAGTTAATTATCGCTTCGTCTTCCATAAGGATGGGGAAGAGGGGAGTCTGGTGCTGTCAGTTGACGCATCGGTAAGGTCTCACCTGCCCTGTGCGCCAAGTTTCACCTTCATTCATTGGAAAAGCCTGATTTTGATGCTTAAACTTGTGTTATTCTGCATTATCTACGGATGAAACTTTGATACGGTTTCCCTGAAGAATATGAGATACCACTACGCAAACCGTTGCAAAAACTCCGCAAGGCTTTCCCTGTCTTCAAGATTCAGCTTCTTCCGCAAGCGGAAGCGACTGATTTCCACACCCCGCTGCGAGATATTCATCAGCGGAGCTATCTCTTTAGACATGAGATTCATCCTGACGTAGGCGCAAAGTATGCGCTCACGATAAGTAAGTTCGGGGAATTGCTCGGACAGTTGCTTCAGGAAGTCATGGTGCACGGAGTCGAAGGCACTTTGAAATGCCTGCAAATCGTCATCGTGCGAGATATTGATGTCTATCTGCCCCATCAGGCATACCATCTTACGACGGGTAGTTGCATGATTATCGCGACGAATGCCGTGGGCAATGCTCTCCACTTCCTTCTTTATCTCAAGCAACATTTCATTTTTGCGCACAATGTTGGAAGTAGTACGTATCAGCTCATCCGATTTATACTGTAGCTCCGCCTGTAGTTTCTCTTCCTTCAACGTGTCTATGGTACGGTCTTTCTGCTCGCTCTCTTTCTTAAATGCTTGCTTCTGGCGCAGCAATTCCAATTCCTGTTTCATAAGAAGACGGCGGCGAGCCACGGCAATGCGATGGAAAACATAAAACAGGAAAAGAAGCGCCAGCAATGCATAGCAAAGGTAACTCCACCACGTACGATACCAGGGAGGCAGCACCTCGAAAGCAAACTGTGTCTCCACCGGCGCTTCACCCTCGCGGGCTTGCACCCGGACATGGAACACGTACTTGCCTTCGTGCAGACCGGTGAACTCCTTCCGCGGAAATTCACTGTAATCGCTCCAATAACCCGCGTCGCCACCATTGCTCAGGCGCCAAGAGTAAACGGCGGGATGAGACAGGCTGTAATCATTCACACTGTATTCTATCCGCAATGAGTTGTGAGTATAGGGTATCACTACCGGCACAGGCTCGTACCGGTAACTGCGGCCGTAGACGAGTGAATCGTTCTGCCCCGTCAGATAGACGCGGCGTATCTGCAATGTCGAAGGCGCTTTTACGGGATGTGCGTCATGAGGTTTCAGAAGAGCGAAGCCGCCTTCGGTGCCCACAACAACCTGTGCACCCAGTGAGTACACACTTTCAAAATCATCTATCAACTGTCCGCCCAGGAAAGTACCACTGCTGCGGACATAAGAGTTGAGCGCAGCATCATAACGCAAGAGTTTGAGATGACCGCCTGCCGCATACCAGATGTTGCGCAACGAATCTTGGGTGATATAGGTATAAGCCGTTTTCCCGTCCAGCGATTGTTCCAGTCCGGAATACGCTATCAGGCTATCCGTGATGTGGTTGTAGCGCCACAGCCCGTAGTGGGATGCTATGGTCACGGCATGGTCTACGTATGCCAGACAGGTTTCGTAGTTGGCAGGGAAGTGGACTCGGCTATATTCCTTGATGCTCTTCACCCGGCTCAGGTCGTCGGATAATAGCAGGCGGTAAACGCCCCGTCCTTTCGTGGTAACCCACAAGGCATCGGTCTCGGCTTCTGCCAGAAGGTTCTTGCAGGAGAGGTCGCATCCTTCTATCTTTGAGGCAACACTCCAATGCCCTCCGCGCTTCAACAGCAGGTACAGACCGCGGTTCACGCCATAGGTGCCCGCTATCATCGCATCCCGCCTGCCATTCAGGGGAACTATCCGGCGTACTTTATCCACTCCTTCGAGACGTTGCATGTGGTTGCCGTCGAGCACGAAGATGCCGTTGTCGAGGGCACAGAATAGTTTGTCGTCGTACACACAGAAGGACCAGACTTGCCCATCGGCGCCTTCGACGAAGTCCATCGGTTGCCTGCCGTTCAGAGTTCCCGGCGGAAGGGTGCGATATACTCCGTGGTTGGTTCCCAGATAGAAGTTATCGCGGTAGATAGAAGATGCATAGCCCGGGCCTATCACCGAACGGTTGCTGTATAGAAAAGAGGTGCTGGAGTCCATGCACACGTAGTCGATGCCATCATAAAGTCCTATCCAGAGGTTGTCTTCGGCATCAAACATCAGGCTGAGGACGGACTCGTTTTGCAGTCCGTTGTAGGTGGATATGAATTCTGTTTCGCCGGTATCGAGGTTAAGCAGGCAGAGGCCGTCTTGTGTGGAACCCAGCACGAGCAATGAATGGCGGATGGCGGCGCACGACAAGCGGTTTTTGCGGATAAAGTCGTCGGCGCTGCCGGTGTACTGCTGCAATGAGGTGCCGTTATAGATAAAGAAGCCGTCGTTACGGGTAACTATCAGGAGTTCGTCCCTGTAGGGCAGAAGGTCTATCACGCGGCAATCCTTGAGTCTTTCCATGCCGGGCAGGTCTACGAAGCGTTCTCCGTTCAGCATCTGTATTCCTTTGGCTGAGGTTACGTAGAGGCGGTCGGAGACGATGGCGGTGCAATGCATTTCGCCGGCATAGTCGATGTATTTCACTTGACGTCCGTCCCAGTAGTACAGGTAGCGGTCGGACTGGAAGTAGACGCGGTCGCGGTCTGTCAGGATGTTCCTCACTACACCTATATTTATATGTAGGGCGAGTGTGTCGACGAGGCTTGTGTAGGTCAGCCCACCCAGGTGGTTGGGTTCAAAGTAGCCGAATTGGCTGATTCCACCGACGTAGATTCGTCCGTCGGCGCCTTTCTTTACTGCTTTCATCTTGGCGTTGCGAACGGGGTAGAGTGCCCAGTTTACTCCGTCAAACTCTAGCAGTCCCTGGCTGTTGACGGCGTAAATCCATCCGTTTTCATCTTGTGCCAACATTTTATTCTGTGCTCCGGTACGATAATCGGAAGAGGTGTAGTTCGTTACCGGACGTTGCCAGTTGGCAGATAATGAGAGGCTTATGAACAGGGAAAGGGAGAGGAGAACGATTTTTTGCTTCATACAAGATTAACTGTTTACGCTTCAATTTGTACTTCGATGTTACAAAGATAGTAATAGTTTTGGGAGCTTCAACACAGAGGCACAGAGACACAGAGGTTTTTTATTGAACACAGAGGGACTGAGCTATTTCTTTATTGAACACAGAGTCACAAAGGGACTGAGTTTTTTCTCTCTGCGACGTAGTCGCCCTCTCTCTGTGTACTCAGGTTCAGGTTCTTTTCTTAAAAGAAAGATAAACTCTGTGTCTCTGTGACTCTGTGTTCGAGCATAAATTCTCATTCTATATAATGCAGTGAAACGGCAACGAGTCATTGATTGATGAAAAAAGAACACAAATGCAACATCTGTATTACTCATCATAAATCAGTCGTATAGTGAATAGGGTTCAGTATACGAGTGAATGGCATTCAGTATACGACTGAACCCTATTCAGTCGTATACTTAGACTACCCCCTCTCAGAATATGTTCTGGATGGGGGTAAATGGGGTTTTGAACAACCTCTTCCGGGCAAAGCCGAAGCAATCTATTTTAACCATCATCTTCACTAATCGAACAATCCATAACTGGGAAATAAACTACTGAATATCAACCGTATAACATAGCATGAGAAATTGGTGATGCATCTAAAATCATACGATGAGAAAGTAAAGATGTAAGATATTATGCGTTCCATAGTACTCCTTCATATTACTTTTACCTCCGTTTTTTAAGTAAACGATTATATTAATCAATTTAATCTATGTATTATGAGAAAGAAAGGTTTTTCTTGGAAATTGGTGCAGCTACTCTCTTTCTGCTGCATGATTTTCCTCTCTGACGGGGCATTTGCCCAGAACAGCGTCGCCCTGAAAGGGCAAGTAATAGACGCCGGAACCGACGAACCGCTTATCGGCGTATCTATTCTGGAGAAAGGTACAACGAACGGAGTTATCACGGACATCGACGGTAACTTCACTTTGCAAGCCGCCACCGGTTCCACAATTGTATTCTCTTATATAGGATACAGGACAATCGAAATGAAAGCTTCGGATGTGAAAGGAATCGTCAAAATGGCGGAAGATTCGGAAACATTACAAGAAGTAGTAGTTGTGGGTTATGGTATACAGAAGAAGGTGAATCTCTCCGGTTCCGTATCGGCTATTGAGGGGGATAAGATTGCTGCTAAACCGGCGGTAAATGCTGTAGCGGCTTTGCAAGGAGAATTGCCGGGCGTATTTATATCACGCAATAGTGGTCAGCCGGGTAGTGAGACTTCGGGTATACGTGTTCGTGGTTTATCATCTGTTAACGCCACATCTACATTGGTGCTGATTGACGGTATTGAAGGCGACTTGGCATTGGTTAATCCCAACGACATTGAATCTATCTCTGTATTGAAAGATGCTGCTTCGGCTGCCATCTATGGCGCTCGCGCAGCAGCCGGCGTAGTGTTGGTTACTACCAAAAAAGGGAAAGAAGGCAAACCTCAAGTTAGCTACAACGGTTACTATGGTATCAACATCGCAGGTAGCATGCCCGAACGTATCCCTGCCTGGGAAGAACAGGAACTCATCAACTATAACCGCTTCATCACGACAGGCAAAGCGGAGCAAACTCCTGAAAAGTCTTCCTGGGTAGCAAACCCCAACTTCAATACACGCCGGTTGAGTAACGGTCGCTGGGACTATTTTGAAGCAACCAACTGGTTGGCTGAAGGAACTAAAAAGAGCATGGCACAGCAAAGTCACTCCGTATCGGTTAGTGGCGGTTCCAAAAACATGAACTACATGCTTTCTGCCAACTACTACACCAAAGATGGTATCTTGAAGTATGGCGCCAATAGCAACGACCGCTACAACCTTACCGCTAAAATCAACGCTTCTGTCAACAAGTATGTAGATTTAGGTATGAACATACAGTACCAAAACAAAGAGGTGGATGAACCATCTTATGGCACCGGTGCCATTATGAGTCTGCTCTACTCCGCTCGCGGACGTCAGCCCATCTATAATCCTCAGGAAGGCATCGACATGGGATATATCTATAACGGTGACTTGCATGCAAACGCCATCGACCTCATGAAGAATGGCGGTACAAAAAGTAATAAGTACGAAGCTTTCATGGGTAAAGCCGACCTGACCATCAAAGATGTTGTAAAAGGTTTGCGCATCAACCTGAGCGCATCGCGCAAGGCCGACTATTACATGGAGAACACAGTGAAGCGCGCCCTGTTCTGGCGTAACTGGAAAGGCGGCCAGCAAATGGGTGGAACTTATGATAAGAATTCATATTACAAGAACAAGAACTCTTCCTACAAAGACTTGTTGGAGGCTACGGTAAACTACACGCTCAGTCTGCAAGATATACACAACTTCACAGCCCTTGCCGGTACTTCGTACGAAAGATATCACAAGGACGAAATGACTGTTACCGCACGAAACATGAATTCCAACGATTTCTATTCTCTGGGAGCTTATGATACTTCTAATCCAAGCAATACAACGGTAAACGATAAGATTGAACCGTGGAAGATGATGTCTTACTTCGGACGCATCAACTATAACTACAAAGAACGTTACTTGCTGGAAGGTAACATCCGCTATGACGGAAGTTCCCGCCTGGTACCAACCAATCGGTGGAGAGCATTTCCTTCTTTCTCGGGAGCTTGGCGAATCAGTGAAGAAAGCTGGTTTAAGGTAGACTGGATGCAGCAACTGAAACTCCGCGCTTCGTGGGGACAGTTGGGTAATGGTAGCGTTTTGGGTTTATACGACTATATCGCATTGGTGAATGATTCCCAAAGCAATAAACCCGGCAGTTATTTTGGAGAGAAGTGGTACTATCAAGCCAAAATGGCTTCTAAAGAAAAAACATGGGAAGTAGTTGAAACTACCAACATAGGTATTGACTTCGGTCTCTTCAACAATCGCCTGAGCGGTACCTTTGAATACTATTGGAAGTATAACGACGATATGCTTACCACCATCCAATTGCCCCACCAGGCAGGTATTGGCGCTCCCGAAGTAAATTTGGGTAAACTGAAAACCTGGGGATGGGACTTCAATATCGGTTGGCAAGATAAAATAAAAGATTTCAGCTACCAGATAAACTTCAATATCTCTGATTCCGAAAATGAATTAGTAGAATATGACGCAGCCAGCGGTATTTCGGCAAGTACAATAGAAAAATTGGAGGGTTATCCTCAGAACTCTATCTGGGGTTATAAGACCGACGGATTCTGGAAAAGCCGCGAAGAGTACCTACAATATAAAAAGGACCATCCGGGTTACCAATCATTCAATGACGGAGTAGTGTCAGGCGGCGATGTGAAATACGTGGCACAAGGCAACCCCGACCATACAATTGGACAAAAAGACCTGGTGTACCTCGGTAACACCGGTTCACGCTATATTTATGGTTTCAACTTGGCTGCTCAATGGAAAGGATTCGATGTATCGGTAATGTTCCAAGGTGTAGGTAAACGTACGGTAATGATGGACCCCGAAACAATGGCTCCTTTCTGGCAAGACAACCTGATGCCCTGGACTATTCACCGTGACTTCTGGACAGAAGATAACCAAGATGCTTATTGGCCGCGCCTTTATCAGTACAAAGGCAATAAGTTCAACTTCGAGACTTCCGACAAATGGGTACAAGACGGTTCTTACATTCGCTTCAAGAATTTGACAGTGGGTTATACGATTCCGACTCTCAAGAAGTATGCCGAACGTATTCGTGTATACGTTACCGGTGAAGATATTTGGGAACACACTAATATGCTCTCGGTATTCGACCCTGAAATGCCAAACAACAAAAAGAGAGACTTTTATCCATTCTTCCGCACTTGGACAATGGGGTTAAACGTAACATTCTAAATTAAGAAACGATTATGAGAAAGATATATTCATTATTCGCAATGGCTCTACTTTTCGCCGGTTGTTCGCTGGATGTAGTGCCCGAAACAGATATAACAGACGCCACCTTCTGGAAATCAGAAGTCGATTTGCGTGCCGCCTGTAATCGATTGTATATTGACCTGGGAGTTCTTATGCACGACAAGCGTTCGGAAGAACTGGTAGGTCCCAATCAAGACGGAATATCCAGTAGCAACCGCAGTGTACCCAATACATCCGGCGACTGGACAGACCCCTACAACCGTATCGGTGTCTGCAACAACATCATCACCAAAACCGCAGGCGCTCCCATCGACCAGGCAATAAAAGACCGCTGGACAGCCGAAGCATATTTCTTCCGCGCCTATAACTATTTCGACCTGGTAAAGAAGTATGGTGATGTACCCTTGATTCTTACCATATTCGACACTCCTTTTGACCCGGAGATATCTAAAGGACGTGACCCGCGCGAAGCTGTCATTCAGCAATGCTACAAAGACCTTGAATTTGCCATAGAACATCTGCCCGCTATCAACGAAGTGACCGGTACCAACTGGGGACGTGTATCTAAATCCGCCGCACTGGGCGTAATGGTACGCATCGGATTGTACGAAGGTACACACAAGAAATACCACCAAACTCCCGGCGGAGACTACAAGGCGCATCTGCAAAAAGCCATCACCGCTGCTGAAACCATGATGTACACCGACAAGAAACATGCTCTCTACCCCGACTTTGCCAAACTATTCCTTTGGGAAGGTGAAGGCGAAGGCAATAAGGAGAGTGTATTTATCAAAGCCTATGGCCCCAACACTTCCGGCATTGTTCACGGATTCTCCCGTGGATTGGAGAACGCAGTAGCCCTGACTCGCAGCATGTTGGATAACTTCCTTTATAATGACGGACTGCCGCGCGAAAAGTCGCCATTGGTAATGCGCCCCGAAGTGAAACTTAACGATATCTTCGTGAATCGTGAGCCGCGTCTCGCATTAACGCTGTATTCCGTAGGTGAAATAGCATACAAAGATACCCCTTACAGTCCGTTCGTAACCAGTACCCAAACACACGGTAGCGGATATCCTATTAAGAAAGGCTTCATCCAAAGCGAATGGGCTACTACAAGCAAGGAAATATTAGACAAAATGATTATCCGCTACGCCGAAATCCTGATTTCGTATGCAGAAGCACTCTACGAACACAACGGAAGCATCACCGATGCGAAGTTGGATGAGACCGTAAATGCATTGCGCAACCGCGTAGGCTTTGAAGTGAAGCTCACCAATGCATTTGTAGAAGCCAACAGCTTAAATATGCTTGATGAAATCCGCCGCGAACGCATGATAGAGTTCATTGACGAAAGCTTGCACTACGACGATATCATCCGCTGGAAAACAGCCGAAAAGGTGTTGCCTAAGGCTGTCCTCGGCCTCCTCTTTAATGCTACCGATACCGATAACACTACAGCCAACAGTGTACTTGCAACCGGACGTCTGACAGATGCCAACGGAAATTACAAAGGCGAAAAGCTGAGCGACCAAGGCAATCTCTATGTGATAGAGGAATCGGAATCGCGCAGCTTCAATCCTGCAAGAGATTATCTCTATCCGGTTCCGACTTATGAAATCAATACTACAGACAGGAATGTCACACAGAACCCCGGATGGGATTAACAAACAGAGTAATTATATAAAAAGAAAGATAATATGAAGAAGTTAATGATACTTATAGCAATGGTTGTTACCTGCGGCTTATTCGCATCCTGCGGTGACGACGACTGGAGTAACAACAATCCGGCAGAGGAGCATACCTATTTCTATGGATTTGAGAATCAGGCCAACCCCGGAGGTAATGAATTGGTGTATAACGTTGCGCAAGAAGAAACAGTAACTATACCAACCCGCTTCTGGAGCGTATACAAGCGCTCATACAGTCCTGTAGTGACTTATTATACCTCTCCCGTTCCTAATGCAGATCCGCAATTGGTACTTGGTACCGACTATCAGGTGGTAGATGCCAACGGCGCCGTATTGACTCCGGATGCCAACGGTGGCTACAACATGACATGGCCCAATGCATTGCAAGGGGTGCAGAATGTGTATATCAAAGCGCTGAAAGGCAAAACGGGAAAGATTCGTGTACTGTCTATCGACCCCACTAAAACCATAAGCGCCGAGGATGTAAGCAGCACTTATATTGTTAGAACTGATAAATACAACGTTCGCACTACCAGTGAGAACTACTACGTAACAGTGAATATTCAATAGAAAGTTCAATAAGCAAGCATGATTAATTAATCAATTAAATAAGGTTCAAAGATTGTTTAAAAGTCGAGCGGCGGAGGTCCATTGTATAGTATATATGCTTCCGCCGCTTTTTAATTAACTCCTTCAAAGAAAGTTCCGGTTAATCTCCTAATCAACCTTTCTGAGAGATTACGAACTAAAAAATAGTTAAATGCCACTCATGAGAAAGTATTGATGTAGTGAAAGTAATAAATTGATAATAGGAGAAATGCTATTTTTGTCTTGCAATATTAATATACCATGCGAATCAGAAGTTAACTCCTGATTCATACATACCAGAAATTAATATATCACCCCAATATCATGAGAAGACAAGAACAAATTAACAGACACGAAGGTGTAGCGTGGTTAATTGCTACGATACTTCCTTTCTTTTTCGTATTAACCGCCACGGCACAACGAGAAATTCATAGCCTCAACGACGGCTGGAAGTTCCACAAAGGCGAGCACGCAACAGCGGCGGACAGTATCTGCGATGACAGCACCGACAATGACAGCAAATGGACTTCCGTGCACTTGCCCCACACCTGGAACACCGACGCCTACGTTGAAAAGGATTATTATCGGGGCACAGGATGGTATCGCCGTCAAATCACCATTCCCCAAGCATGGCACGGAAAACAAATATTCCTCCGGCTGGATGCCGCCAGCAAAGCCGCAACCGTCTACATCAACGGAAAACAGATAGGCGAACACGCAGGTGGATACACTGCCTGTACCTTCGACCTCACACCATACCTTTCCCTCCACACCCCCAACGTGCTCGCCATACGCGTAGACAACGCCCGCCAGGACATCGCCCCCATCTCCGCAGACTTCACCTTCTTCGGCGGCATCTACCGGGACGTATGGCTGACGGCTGTCCCCAAACAACATTTCAACCTGACGAACTACGGTTCCGACGGCATCTTCATCACCACCCCGCAAGTATCCGAAGAGGAAGGCACCATCGCCATCCGCGGCGAGATAAAAAATGACGCACCGGAAAAGGCGTCACTCGAACTGGTACACACCATCTATACACCTGCCGGTACCCTCCTGCAAACTCAGAAGAGCAACATCCAACTGAAAGCCGGAGAGACTTACGCCTTCCAAAACCAAACCAAGCCTATCCCCCAACCACAGTTATGGACTCCCGAAACGCCCAACCTCTACCGGGTAGAGACCATTTTACGCAACCGCACCACCAAGGCCGTTTTAGACAGAAGCGAGCACTACACCGGCTTCCGCTGGTTCCGCTTCGACGGCAACGAAGGCTTCTTCCTCAACGGAAAGCCTTATAAACTGCGCGGTATCTGCCGCCACCAAGACCAAGAGCCTATCGGCGTAGCACTGACGGACGAGATGCACCGCCGCGACTTCATGTTGATGAAAGAGATGGGAGTCAACTTCATACGCATCTCCCACTACCCCCAGGACGACGCCTTGCTCGAAATGTGCGACAAACTGGGTATGATGGCATGGGAAGAGATACCCGTCATCGACATCGTGCCCGAAACACCGGGCTATGGCGACAACTGCGAACGCAACCTGCGCGAGATGATACGCCAGCATTACAACCACCCCAGCATCATCACCTGGGGATACATGAACGAAATACTCCTCGTAACCGGACGCCGCTACAAGACCGAAGCCGAACGGAAGCCCGCACTGGAACGTACACTGGAACTGGCGCGCCGTCTGGAAAAGGCTCTCAAAGAGGAAGACAATACCCGCATCAGCACCATGGCCTTCCACGGAAGCAACGAATACAATAAGGTGGGATTGGGAGACATCACCGACATCGTAGGTTGGAACCTGTATCAGGGATGGTACGGCGGAGTCTTCACAGGCTTCGAGAAGTTCCTCGCAGAACAGCACCGCGACTATCCCACACACCCGATGATTGTGAGCGAATATGGGGCAGGCTCGGACAGACGGTTGCATTCGCTCAATCCACGCTCCTTCGATTTCAGCATCGAATATCAGCAACAGTATCTGGAGCATTACCTGCCGGTATTGGAGGAAACGGTTTATGTCTCCGGCGGAACGCACTGGAACTTTATCGACTTCTCGTCGGCGCTACGCGACGAATCCATGCCGCGCATCAACAACAAGGGGTTGGTATATGCCGACCGCACGCCGAAGGATGTCTACTATTACTATCAGGCGGCATGGCGCAGGGATATCCCCGTGCTGTACATCGCCAGCCGCGACTGGACGCGAAGAGCGGGAATAATGAAAAACGGAGCTGCCGTGTTGCCTGTAAAGGTTTACAGTAACCTGCCGGAAGTGGAATTGTTCGTTGACGGCAAGTCAATGGGAAGGAAGAAGACGGAGAACTATGCGGCAAACTTCGATGTACCGTTCAGTACGCGCAGGCCATTCCTTTACGCTAAGGGAGAGTATCAGGGCAAGCTCGTGGAAGACGGACTGAACATACAATTAACCCTCATTCCCGAATCGCTGAACGACACTAACCTGAAAGGACTGGAACTTGCCGTAAACGTAGGCAGCAATTGTTTCTTCACTTCCGATGAAAGCCAACTGACGTGGTTGCCCGACCAGCCTTACACCGCAGGCAGTTGGGGATACGTCGGCGGACGGGAACAGGGCACGCAGACGCAAATCAGGAATACCGAAGATGGCCCGCTGTTGCAAACGCTCAGGAGTGACATTGAGGGATACCGTTTTGATGTTCCCCAGGGTACGTACGAAGTGGAACTGCTCTTTACGGACATCTTCCGCCGGAACGAAACGGCTGCTTATCTGCTGGGACGCGAGGACGGACAGGACAGCCGGGATAATGTGTTCGACATCTCTGTGAACGGAGAAGTGATAGAGGAAGGCGTGTCGCCCTGCCGGGAAAGCGGGTATTTCAATGCTGTGAGGAAGAAATATATTATCGTTAATTATAAGGATTATGTAGAAGTCGGCTTCCGGAAGGTAAGTGGGACGAGTTTTCTGAATGGTATTAAGCTGAGAAAGATGTACTAATTTGAATTTTGAATTATAAATTATGAACTATAAATAAGGAATACACATGAAAAAAAGAATTGCTCTACTGATGACCCTCCTGTTATTGGTAACCCTACAGTTATGGTCACAGTCCATCTGGGCACCCGCCCACCTCGCCAACGTAAAACAATCCATCAACGAACCATTCTACGCCACCGCCTTCGAGGAACTGAAGACCGATGCCGACCGCTTGCTGGATGCCACCCCCCTCTCCGTAATGATGAAAGAGAAGACCCCCGCCAGCGGCGACAAGCACGACTACATGAGTCAGGCGCGCTACTACTGGCCCGACCCAACGAAACCGGACGGACTGCCTTACATCAACCGCGACGGCATCTCAAACCCCGAACTGGCAAAGCTCGACCGCAACCGCCTGGGCGCCACCGCCGAACGCATAACCACCCTCTCCCTTGCCTGGTACTTCAGCGGTGAAGAGAAGTACGCGCAGAAAGCAACAGAACTCATCCGCGCCTGGTTCCTGAACAAAGACACACGCATGAACCCCAACCTGGAATACGCCCAGATAATACCGGGACTCTACAACAACAAAGGCCGTTGCTACGGACTGATAGACACTTACTCTTTCGTAGAAATGCTGGATGCCATAGCATTGCTGGAACAATCCAAGGCATTCACCCCCCGCGACAGCAAGCAACTGAAAGCCTGGTTCACGAAACTGACCGACTGGATGCTCACCAGTCCGCAAGGCAAAGAAGAAGCTGCCGGCGCCAACAACCACAGTGTTGCCTACGATGCACAAATCATCGCCTTCTCCCTCTACACCGGAGACCGGAAGATGGCGCAGGAAATCATCAACGCCATGCCCGAAAAGCGCATCTATCCCCAGGTAGACCCGGATGGAAGCCAGCCGCACGAACTACGCCGCACGCTCGCTTTCCACTATTCGCAGTATAACCTGACGCACTTCATCGACATCCTGCTGATGGCGAAGAAGCTGGGAAGCTCTATCGACAATGCCGTATCGGCCGACGGACGCAGTTTCTACAAAGCTGTTGACTTCCTGGTGCCCTACGTAGGCAAGAGCCTCAGCGAATGGCCCTACCAGCAAATCAGCGGATGGGAAGAGTCGCAACAGAAATTCTGCAAGGACTTGTACCGCACCTGGTTGCTGAACCCCGCAAAGAAAGAATACCTGAAGGTGTACAAGGCAAACAACATCGTTGACTACAGCGACCGCTTCAACCTGTTGTTCGTAGAGGCCACCGACGTGGACAATGCTTATGCCTTTGCCGCCGGACAACTGGAGTTTGCCATGATGTGCGCCGACAAGGCAAAGAAGGAAGAGAAGAACGCAGCCAAGCGCCGTGTAATCCCCCGTAGTATCAGCAAAGACGGTTCTCTGGCAATGGTACACCCGCATGACTGGTGCTCGGGATTCTTCCCCGGTTCGCTGTGGCAGGTCTACGCATATACGCACAACGACTTCTGGAGGCAGTCTGCCATCTCGTGGACATGGCCCATCGAAGAGTCCAAATGGCACAAAGGTACGCACGACTTGGGTTTCATGATGTACGACAGCTTCGGCAAAGCCTACGAAGCTACCGGCGAACGTTCTTATAAAGACGTCGTACTGCAAAGCGCACGAACCCTGATTACCCGGTACAGCTCGAAAGTAAAAAGCATCCGCTCCTGGGACCACAACCGCGACAAGTGGGACTATCCGGTTATCATCGACAACATGATGAACCTCGAAATGCTGTTCCGCGCTACGCAACTCACAGGCGATTCTGTCTTCTGGAAAGTAGCCGTAAGCCATGCCAATACGACGATGAAGAATCACTTCCGCCCGGACTACTCTTCTTTCCACGTAGTGGATTATAACCCCGAAACGGGCGACGTGCAGACAAGGTGTACGCACCAGGGATACTCGGACGACTCTTTCTGGAGCCGCGGACAAGCCTGGGGATTGTACGGCTATACCATGAGTTACCGCTTCACCCGTGACCTTGCCTACCTGAAACAGAGCACAGGCATTGCCGACTTCATCCTCAATCTGCCCAACATGCCCGAAGACGGTGTACCCTACTGGGATATGAAAGCGCCGGGAACGGATAAGCTCAACAATCCCGATGTTCCCCGTGACGCTTCTGCGGCGGCTCTCATTGCTTCGGCTCTGTACGAACTCTGCACGTATGTCGATGCCGGCAAAGGCAAATCATATCGTGCCGCAGCCGACAAGATAGTAAACAGTCTCAATCTCCATTACCGGGCTAAGGCGGGTACTGCTTACGGCTTCCTGCTGTTGCACTCCACCGGGCACTATCCGGGTAAAAGCGAAATCGACGTGCCGTTGTCTTATGCCGATTATTACTACCTGGAGGCGTTGGCACGGAAAGAGGCGTTGGAGTTGCAGGAGAAATAACAAACTAACGAATATGAAAATCACAAGAATACTATTCTGCCTCATACTGAGCAGTCTGTCATTGGCACAAGGTTTCGCCCTTGTACCCTCCGAGCGCAAACAACGCCTCACGCAACATTGGGAATTCATCCGTCAGGATATGGGGAGCATCTGGGAAGTGATGCGCCCCATATCCGGCGAGGGCAAACCCGAGACAGTACCCCTGTGGCAAAACGTCACACTCCCCCATTGCTTCAACGCGGAAGATGCTGTAGACCCGGACGTGAACTATTACCAAGGTCCGGGCTGGTATCGCACAACTCTCGATATCGACAACCCGTATAAAGACGGACGCATCTACCTGGAGTTTGAAGGTGCAGGACAGGAAACGGAAGTCTACGTCTACACCACCAAAGTGGCCTCGCACACAGGAGGATACGATGAATGGAAAGCAGACATCACCGATGCCGTGGCGCAATTCCGGAATAACCCCGCCTGCCGCGAACGCTTCAATGGAAAGATTCCCGTTGCCATTCGTTGTGACAACAGCCGCAACACGGAAATAATACCGTCCGATATGTCCGACTTCAACCTGTATGGCGGACTTTACAGATACGTTAATCTGATATATGTTCCCAACGTGCACTTTGAGCAAATACGGATTGATACGGAGACTGACGAGAAGGGGAAACAAGGGAACATCTCCCTGCATGTAACCCTGAACAGCGGGCAAGGCACAGGCATCACTGATAAGAATGTGCATCTTTCAGCCCATATCTTTTCGCCCGACGGCAAGGAGATATTCAGCCAACAGGACTGTCTCCCGAATGAGGCCATCAATTTCTCCCTCAAACGCCCGCAATTATGGAGTCCCGAACAGCCGGCGCTTTATACTTGCCGGCTCCAACTTGTCTGTGGCGCCGATACCCTGCGAACTACCGAACGTTTCGGCTTCCGCCACTTCCGCTTTGAAGAGAAAGGCCCGTTCTACCTGAACGGTGAACGTCTCCTGCTACGCGGCACACACCGCCACGAAGACCATGCCGGGACAGCCGCAGCCCTGACCGAAGAGATGATGATAACCGAAATGAAACAAATCAAAGCTATGGGCGCCAACTTCATCCGGCTGGGGCACTATCAGCAGTCGAGCATCATCCTCCGTCTTTGCGACGAGCTGGGCATTATGGTATGGGAAGAAATTCCCTGGTGCCGTGGCGGACTGGGCGGAGAGAAGTACAGGAACCAGGCACGCCAAATGCTGGAAGCCATGATAAGCCAGCACCGCAACCACCCTTCTGTCATCCTTTGGGGTATGGGCAATGAGAACGACTGGCCGGGCGACTTCGAGACTTTCGACAAAGACAGCATACGCGCTTTCATGAGCGAGTTGAACGACCTTTCCCATCGCCTCGACCCATCGCGCCTCACCGCCATCCGCCGCTGTGAGTTCTGCAAAGATATCATTGATGTCTATTCCCCCAGCATCTGGGCGGGCTGGTACAGCCGGAAGTTCCGCGATTACTGGGAAATGACAACTGCCGCCATGCAAGGCGCTACCCGATTCCTGCACGCCGAATGGGGTGGCGACAGTCATGCCGGGCGTCATGCCGAAGGTAGCTTCGATAACATCAACACGGCCGACCGCAACGGTGACTGGAGCGAAAGCTACATCATACGCCTCTTCGACTGGCACCTGAAAGAGCAGGAACAAATGCCGTGGCTCACAGGAAGTATGTTCTGGACTTTCAAGGACTTCTCGACCCCGCTGCGCCCGCTGAATCCTGTTCCTTACGTCAACCAGAAAGGCGTGGTGCAACGCGACGGCACTCCGAAAGAGAGTTACTACGTCTTCCAGTCGTATTGGAGCCGGGAGCCGATGTTGCACATCTACGGGCACAGTTGGCCGGTGCGTTGGGGAAAAGCGGATGAATCGAAGGAAATCCTCGTCTACTCCAACTGCCCCGAAGTAGAGCTGTTTGTCAACGGAGTATCGCAAGGACGGAAAAAGCGGAACAGCCAGGACTTCCCCGCAGCAGGTCTGCGCTGGTACGCGGCGCTGAAGGAAGGCGGTAACAAGATAGAAGCCATCGGCTACAACGGCAAGCAACGCCTCAGCGACGAAATCCATCAGGAGTATCAGACGCGGACATGGGGCAAACCGGCACAGATACGTCTGACGCAAACCGAGCCGGATGCAGAAACTGTACTCGTTGTGGCGGAGCTGTTGGATAAGGATGGAGTACCTTGTCTGGATGCACGCGACTTCATCGAATTCGGTTGCACCGACCACAAGGCGCTGTTACAAAATCAGGGCACTGCGCAAGGTTCACGCCGTGTACAGGCAGCCAACGGACGGGCAAATATTCGTATAAAGAAAGAAAATGCGCCGGTTATTGTTAGCGCACACAACGGAGATGAGGCAATAGAAACGGCATTCATATCTATTTTGAGACAATAGGAGTATTTTTTGATATAATACAGCAAGTACCAAGCGATATAATCGTTAACTTTGCGCACTGTATATCAGGAGTTAAAGGAGTTATCGCTTCGCTTAGGAGTTAGAAGAGTTAAAGCCGATAGTCTTGCTACTGAATCTGAAGAGTTTTCAGAGGGACACCTAAAGAGTTTTCAGAGGGACACCTGAAAGACCTTCAGAGGGACGTCTGAAAGACTTTCAGAAAAGTAGCCCGAAGAGTTAGCGTATAAACGGAGTATCGGCTTTAACTCCTAAGCCCCTCGGGGGCTGATAACTCCTGAGCGAAGCGATAACTCCTTCGACTCCTGATTCATTTTCTAATTCAAACTAATTTGTGTAAACATGAAAAACCTATTTGACATCAAAGGCAAAGTGATTATCGTAACCGGCGGTTGCGGCATCCTGGGAAAAAGTATCGCCAACTACCTCGCCGAACAAGGCGCCAAAATCGTAATCCTCGACCGTGTAGAAGAAATCGGCAAGGAACTGGAAGCCGAACTCAACCAAAAGACGGAAGCCCTGTTCCTGGTTACGGACGTTTTGAACAAAGATGTACTGGAAGAAAACAAGAAAGCCATCCTGGCACGTTTCGGCACCATCGACGTGCTGCTGAACGCCGCCGGCGGAAACATGCCCGGAGCAACCATCGCCCCGGATAAAACCATCCTTGACCTGGAAGTGGACGCTTTCAGAAAGGTAGTAGACTTGAATCTCTTCGGTACGGTATTGCCCACAATGGCATTCGTAGACGTAATGGCGCAGAACAAGAAAGGCGTTATCGTAAACTTCTGCTCCGAATCCGCCCTGCGTCCTCTGACGCGCGTGGTAGGTTACGGCTCGGCAAAGGCCGCCATTGCCAACTACACCCGCTACATGGCTACGGAACTGGCAACCAAATTCAGTCCCGAACTCCGTGTGAACGCCATCGTTCCGGGCTTCCTGCTCACCAACCAGAACCGTGCCCTGCTGACTAACCCCGACGGTTCCTACACCGACCGCGCAAAGACCATCATCGCCCACACCCCGTGCGGACGCTTTGCCGAACCGGAAGAATTGTTCGGAACCATCCACTACCTCATCAGCGATGCTTCGAGCTTCGTAACAGGCGCACTGTCGGTGGTAGACGGGGGCTTCGACGCTTTCTCCATCTAACTCTCTAATTCCTAAGAACTTTTAACAACTTAACCCCATTCATTATGGTATTATGCGAACAAACCTGGCGCTGGTACGGTCCTAACGACCCGGTCAGCCTGTGGGACATCAAACAAGCCGGAGCAACCGGCATCGTCAACGCCCTGCACCACATCCCCAACGGCGAAGTGTGGACGGTAGAGGAAATCATGAAACGCAAGGAAATAATCGAAGCCGTCGGCCTGCGCTGGTCGGTAGTGGAGAGCGTACCTGTGCACGAACATATCAAGACCCAGACGGGAGATTTCCAACGGTATATCAATAACTACAAGGAAAGCCTGAGCAACCTCGGCAAGTGCGGCGTACGCATCGTGACCTACAACTTCATGCCCGTACTGGACTGGACACGTACCGACCTCGCCTACGAACTGCCCGACGGCAGCCGCGCCCTGCGCTTCGAACGTGCCGCTTTCGTCGCCTTCGACCTCTTCCTGCTGAAACGTCCCGGCGCAGAAAACGACTACACCGACCAGGAGAAAGCCAAAGCCAAAGCCCGCTTCGAGCAAATGACCGACGCCGACAAACAACTGCTTGTCCGCAACATGATTGCCGGGCTGCCCGGTTCGGAAGAGAGCTTCACCCTCGAGCAGTTCCAGCACGAACTGGACCGTTACAAGGACATCACCCCTGAGAAGCTGCGCGCCAACCTGATTTACTTCCTGCAAGAAATCGCCCCGGTTGCCGACGAAGCCGGCGTAGAGCTTGTTATCCATCCGGATGACCCTCCTTACTCCATCCTCGGCCTGCCGCGCATCATGAGCAGCGCTGCCGATTTCCAGGCACTGATAGATGCCGTTCCGAACAAGAGCAACGGACTTTGTCTCTGCACCGGTTCTCTCGGCGTAAGCAGTGCCAACGATTGCGCCGCCATCATGCAGCAATTTGCCGACCGCATCAACTTCGTGCACCTGCGCAGCACGCAGCGCGATGCAGAAGGCAACTTCTACGAAGCCAATCACCTGGAAGGCGACGTCGACATGTATCACGTCATGAAAGCTTTCCTTGAACTGCAACAGAAACGTCAAGTCTCCATCCCCATGCGTCCCGACCACGGGCACCAGATGGTGGACGACCTGAAGAAGAAAACCAATCCGGGTTACTCCTGCATCGGCCGTCTGCGCGGACTGGCAGAGTTGCGGGGGCTGGAGATGGGGATAGCGAAGTCTATTCTGTAAAGCACGGAGGTATATTAGACGAATTCTCCCTCCCAGGGTTTCGAGCGATTCTACCCTCACCCCTCACTTTTTTCTCTGTATCCCTTTATTCATCGGCGTTTGAATAGGTGAGGGGTGAGGGTAAGCGTGAGGGTAGAGTGAGGGTAGAAGTTACCCTCACTCTGTTTATTGCCGGCAATTTGGTGGTAATACGCTGATATACAGTGTTTAAACGGGATATACATGGTGCTTGGACGGGATATATATGGTGCTTGGACGGGATATATGCGGTGCGCGAACCATCTATATCCCGTCCAAGAACCGCATATAGATGGTGTAAACACCATCTATATGCGGTGGAAACATGCGATTTATGACAAAGGGATAACACAGGCTAAGAGTTTGCACAACTATCCAAATGACAATAGATAACCGCCATTTGCATTCATTATGATAGCATTATCCAGCCTTTCGTAACACACACTGATTTATAAATTCATCTTTTAGCATGCTTGATGAATAAACAAAGAATAATAATACAGTATTCACGTACTTTATTGCATATTTACAAGCTATTTATGCAAAAAGAACCAGTTGCTTAGGGATGAAACACTAACTATCCATAAGTAGAACACTAACTACTTATAAGTAGATCACTAACTACCTGTAAGTAGATCACTAACTATCTATAAGTAGTTGACCTGTTACCTGTAAGTAGTGACTTATCCTGCCCGGTTTTCCCCTTCGAACTGACTTTTCAGGAGATATTTTGCTCCAGAATAAATGTACGTATTTCGATATCTATCTATCAGCCTGATA
>QMCD01000433.1_pt1 | contig 39428 bp, 26 predicted proteins | sample 1821841 | NCBI WGS metagenome assembly QMCD01 (sample SAMN01991225, study PRJNA193472) | Termite gut metagenome, whole genome shotgun sequencing project. | isolation source: worker | host: Macrotermes natalensis
GAAAACGTTTTCATTAAGCTATCCTTTTTTTAGCAATATCACATTGATTATAACTAAATTACATCAATAAATACCAACACTTTTTTGCATCATTACCCCAAATATAACAAATAAAAAAGAAGCTGATATTCAGCTCCTTTTCTCATTTTATCTACACCTGTGCTTCATCAGGCATCGAAGCCTTTCCCGATACCCAGGAAATCCTCGGCCTTCAGCGAGGCGCCGCCGATCAGGCCGCCGTCGACATCTTCTTTGGCAAATATCTCCGCCGCGTTTTCGGGCTTCACGCTTCCACCGTACAGGATAGGGGTCTTCGCGGCGGCATCCCCGAACTTGGCCGCCAACGTCTTACGAATGAAGGCGTGCATCTCCTGCGCCTGATCGGCAGAGGCGACTTTGCCAGTGCCGATGGCCCAAACGGGCTCGTAAGCGATCACCACGCGGCGATACTGTTCGGGCGAAAGTTCGAAAACCACCTCTTCCACCTGCGCTTTCACCACGTCCCACAACTTTCCGCTTTCTCGCTCTTCGAGGGTTTCGCCTACGCAATAGATCGGAGTGAGGCCGTTCGCATAGGCCTGAGCCATGCGTTTGTTAAGCGTAGCGCTCGTTTCGCCATAGTATTGGCGGCGCTCCGAGTGGCCCAGAATGACGTATTGAACTCCGAGCGAGGCGATCATTTCGGCGCTGACCTCACCCGTGTAAGCCCCTTTCGCCTCTTCGGCGCAGTTCTGAGCCCCTACTCTGACCGCGGTGCCGCGTGCGATCTTTACCACTTCCGAGAGATGGGTATAGGGCGGACACACGATGTAATCAGCCGAGGTACAGGCGTGTCCGATGTTTTTCAGAATATCCTTCACAAGCCCGACACCCTGCTCGGGGGTAGTGTTCATTTTCCAGTTTCCTGCAACGATTTGTCTTCTCATTTTTTAAAATTATTTTATGGGGTTATTTAAACTCGTAATTCGTAACTCGTAACTCGTAATTATTGCATTGCCATTTCGGCGACTATCTGTGCGGCGCGGTCGGACGGCAGGATATCCGGCAATCTCAATCTTTGCATCACTTCTCGCGCCTCAACTATCTGTCGTTCGGCAAATTCAGGATGAGACATGAGTTGTTCGGCGCAATCGGCGATCAACTCCGGCCGACACTTTTCGAGTACGAACTCTGGGATTATCTCACGGTCGGCCATAAGATTGACAAGATTGGCGAAACGCACTTTCACAAGCCTCTTCGCGAGATAATCCGACAACCGCCCGAATGTGTAGACGATCATGTGAGGTACTCCGAGTGAGGCGAGTTCCAGCGACACCGTTCCCGATTTTGAAATAGCCATATCGCTGGCCGCAAACGCATTATAGCGATTTATCTCACCTGTTACCACACTTGCGGGGATCGAAAATTCTTCGAATCCGCGCCTCACCTCCTCCTCGACGCCCGGTACCGTGGGTACCGCCACGAATAGATTCGGCGTGCGGGCCGCCATCCTCTCCACAGCCTCTTTAAGTATCGGCAACAGACGCTTAACCTCCGAATGCCGCGAACCGGGCAGCACCGCCACGACCGTAGCGTCCACCGGAATCCCGTTCTCGCGGCGGAAACCGTCGGGATCGAGCGCCGTCTGAGCTATACGCTCCACGACCGGATGTCCGACGAAATCGGTGCGCAAGCCATATTTCTCGAACCAACGTCCCTCGTCGGGCAGTAGAGTCATGAGTCGGTCCACAAGGCGCGCGACGTTCCGGGCCCGCCCCCTTTTCCACGCCCACACCTGCGGCGCGACATAATGCACGACAGGTACTTTCGAGCCACGTTTGCGCAGGCGCGTGAGCAACGCGCTCACGAAACCCCAACTGTCGACCGTCACCAGAACATCGGGCGAAAACTCCTCTATGTCTTTCACGGTCTGTTGAATACGCCTCAGGATCAGCGGCAGCCGCGGCAAAACCTCGAAGAAACCCATCACCGAAATTTCGGAGATATCGAACAGGCTCTTAAAGGGATCTGTTTCAGCACCTACCGCCATCATGCTCTCACCGCCCACTCCGCGAAACTCCACTCCGGGGACAAGACGCCGAAGCGCCCGCATCAATCCCGACGCGAGCAGATCGCCAGAGGGCTCTCCTGCAACGACATATATTTTCAAATAATTACGAATTACGAGTTACGAATTACGACTATACAATTCGCAATTTTTAATTAATTTTCATGCCTATAATGAACACCTTGGCGGCGTCGGCGGCGGCGATAACCGCCTCGCGCTCGATAACAAGAATGCCTCCCGACTCGACCGCGATACCGCCTATGCCATATTTCGAAAGCTGTTCGACGGTCTGAATACCTATGGCGGGAAGGTCGACGCGGGTGTCCTGCCCGGGTTTCAATATCTTGACCATCACGGGCGCTTTACCCGGTTTTTTGAGCGAAGCGGCTCTCGAAAGCATCGCGTCGGTGCCTTCGACAGCCTCCACGGCAAGCACTATACCCTCCTGAACCACAGCGGCTTGACCCACATCGACCGCCCCGAGTGCACGCGCGACCTCGATACCGCGCCGGATGTCGTCCATATCGTCGGACGAGGGTTTCACCCGCCCGTAGACCCCTTCGCGGAAGAGCATTTCGGGCACGACCTCCTCGATACCGCACACATGGAAGCCGCGCGCCTCGACCTCGGCGATCATCGAGCGGAACAGTCCGTCGTCGCTTTGCTTCTTCAGGGCGATCTTCGCGAGCATCTTGACGGCCTCGAAATCGGGGATCAACTCTTTGAACGAGGGGCGTTTAATGCCCCCGGCCAACACCAGATCGACGACTCCGTGCTCTTTGAAGAATTTTATCATTTTACCCGGTTCGCCGATGCGCGCCATGATGTGGTCGACATCCCGGAACAGGGTTTCGTCGGCCCAGGGTTGCAATCCCGCGACATACACTTCGACGCCGCGCTCCAGGCAACTGCGCACTATCTCCACCGGCATCATTCCGCCACCGGCGATAACTCCTATCTTCTTAATCTCAGTCATGGTTTTCCTCTATTCGGTAGATTCCTCATCGCCTGCGGCTCACTCGGAATGACAATGAATTCATATGTCTCACCCTTCGATCCACGCTTTTATCTCCTCGGGCGAGGGATTTTTGAGCCCGAGTTTATTCTTTTTGTTAAACCCGCCCAGATCGTTCATCAGTTTGCCGGGCGAGAGTTTCCGGACGGCTTCCAGCGTGATGTAACCCATCTTCTGCAAAACCCCGGCCCACTCGGCGGGAATACCGGCCTCGACATAGCGCTCTATGGGATCGGTCACGGCGGCCTTCACCGGCTTCATCTGCGGGAAGAACAACACGTCCTGAATGGAAGAGCTGTCGGTCATCAACATCGCCAGACGGTCGATCCCTATACCCATGCCCGAAGTGGGGGGCATCCCGTACTCCAGAGCATTCACAAAATCCATGTCGATGAACATCGCCTCGTCGTCGCCCTTCTCGCTCAGGCGCAACTGCTCCTGAAAACGCTCCAACTGGTCGATCGGGTCGTTGAGTTCGCTGTATGCGTTGCACAACTCCTTGCCGTTCACGAACAACTCGAAGCGCTCGGTGAGCGACGGATCGGTGCGGTGGCGCTTGCACAGGGGCGACATCTCGATCGGATAGTCGGTTATGAAGGTGGGTTGCACCAGATGCTGTTCGCACTTTTCGCCGAACAGCGCGTCGATCAGTTTACCCTTGCCCATAGTGGCGTCAACGGCGATGCCCTGCCGTACGCACTCGGCACGCAGTTCGTCCTCGCTTTTGCCTGTGATATCGTACCCTGCCCACTGTTTGATGGCATCGGTCATAGAGAGACGGCGGAACGGAGGAGCGAAATCGAGGTCGTTGCCCCAGGCGTGTACCTTCGTCGTACCGTGTAGCGCAACGGCCACCCGGGCTATCATCTTCTCGGTGAACTCCATCATCCACAGATAGTCCTTGAAGGCGACGTATATCTCCATCACCGTGAACTCGGGGTTGTGGGTGCGGTCCATGCCCTCGTTGCGGAAATCCTTGGCGAACTCGTACACGCCGTCGAAACCGCCGACTATCAGGCGTTTGAGATACAACTCGTTGGCTATGCGCAGATAGAGCTCGATGTTGAGCGCGTTGTGGTGAGTTATGAAGGGACGCGCCGCAGCGCCGCCGGGGATGGGTTGCAGAATGGGCGTTTCGACCTCCAGATAGCCGTACTCGTCGAAAAAGCGGCGCATCGTGGAGATGATCTTCGAGCGCGCGGCGAAAACATCCCTCACGGCCGGGTTGACCGCAAGATCGACATAGCGGTGGCGGTATCTCTGCTCGGGATCGGTGAAGGCATCGTAGAGTTGCCCGTCCTTCTCCTTGACTATCGGCAGCACTTTGAGCGACTTGGAAAGTACGGTGAGGGCGCGGCAGTGAACCGACAGTTCGCCGGTCTGGGTGAAGAAGGCGAATCCTTCGACCCCCACCCAGTCGCCGATGTCGAGCAACTTCTTAAACACCGTGTTGTACATCGTTTTGTCTTCTCCGGGGCAGATGTCGTCGCGCTTGATGTAGACCTGAATGCGGCCCGTGTGATCCTGCAACTCGAAGAACGAGGCCGACCCCATGATGCGGCGCGACATGATGCGGCCCGCGATGCGCACATTGGCGAATTGCAGGTTCACCAGCAGCTTGCTATCGTCGTCGACGACCGGTTCGGGGGATGCGACCTCCGGCGTGAATTCGCGTGCTATCTCGGCAACCGTGGCCGTAACTTTATATTCGGCGGCGGGATAGGGGTCGATTCCCAGCGCACGCATGGTTGCGAGCGAGGCGCGCCGAAGTTGTTCCTGTTCTGATAATTCAGTGTAACTCATATTGTGTGATTGCCTGTTCGACCTGCAAAAGTACAAAAAACCGCCGTTTATTCGTAATTCGTAATTCGTAATTATATTATTATTTCGGGGCTTTTATGTAGAGATACACGGCAATGGCGGCGAAGATAAGATCCGGCATCCACACGGCAATGGCGGCGGGCATTATGCCCCCCTTGGCGAACTCCTCGGCGAAACGGCTGAAAAGTATGTATCCGAAGCAGAGCCCTATGCCCAGTCCCATGTGGAGACCCGTTCCGCCGCGAACCTTGCGCGAGGAGAGCGAAACCCCGATCAGCGTAAGGATGAATATCGCCACGGGATAGGAGAAACGGCTCTGCCGTTCGACCTCGAAGGTGGCCATCATGTCGGAGCCTTTTTCTTTCTGCTCGTCCATGAAGCGGTTCAGCTCGCCTATGGTCATGGTTTTGATGAGTTGGTCGAGCCTGCCGAGTTCGGTCGTGTTGATGTTGATAAGGGTGTCGAGACCTGAATGCCGCTCGAATATCTCTTCGACGGGCATTCCCGCGGGGTCGGCCTTCGGCATGGTGCGGGTGATGTAGGTGGGGGCGGTCCAGCGGCGGGTTTGGGTGTTGTAGGTGACGCTCGCGGCTTCGAGAGACCGGACGAGCCGTCCGCCGTCATAGCGTTCGAGCGCGAAATAGGATGCCTTCTGCGTTTCTCCCGAAAAGTTGCGAAGATAGACGAAAGTTCCCGGTTCGAGCTGGCGGTAGATGTTGGCGTCGTAGGTGCGGCTCGCGTTGCGCGCGCGGGAGATGTAGGTCTGTTCGAAAGCGATGCGAGGTTCGTTGGCGCGCGGAATGATCCACAGGTTAAGGGCCAGCGAGAAAAACATGATGGTGGTCGCCGACAGGAAGTAGGGCCACATCAGGCGGGCGAAACTCTCGCCGCTCGACAGCATGGCGATGATCTCGGTGTTGTAGGCCATCTTCGAGGTGAAAAATATCACTCCGATAAAGGTCAACAGGCCCACGAACTGGGTGATGAAGAAGGGGATGAAGTTGAGATAGTATTGCAGCCAGATCGCCGACATCGGCGCCTTGTTGTTGATGAAGTCCTCGAGTTTCTCGGCGTAGTCGAACACCACGAGTATCACGATGAATATCGCGATCGAAAATATCCACGTCCCGAGGAACTTGCGGATTATGTAACGGTCGAGGATCTTCAGACCCGGAAACTTCAATTTCATCTCTTATACGGTAGATTCCTCACATACGTGTCGGAATGACATTCTATTATAATCGTCTTGTTATCCTGGCGAGTATCTGCGGTTTCCATTCGGCGAAGGTGTCGTCCGATATGTGTTTGCGGGCTTCGCGCACGAGCCACAGGTAGAACGCCACGTTATGCAGGCTCGCTATCTGCGCCGCAAGCATCTCGCCCGAGATGGTCAGGTGGCGAAGGTAGGCCTTCGAATAGGTGGTGTCAACGAACGAGACGCCCGCCGGATCGAGAGGCGAGAAATCGGTGCGCCACTTCTCGTTGCGGATATTGACGACACCCTCGGTGGTGAACAGCATCCCGTTTCGGCCGTTGCGTGTCGGCATCACGCAGTCGAACATGTCGACTCCTCTTTCGATCGCTTCGAGAATATTGGCGGGAGTGCCCACGCCCATCAGATAGCGCGGCTTTTCTGTGGGCAGCACGGCGTTCACCACCTCGATCATGCGGTACATATCCCCGGCCGGTTCGCCCACCGCCAGGCCGCCTATCGCGTAGCCGTCGGCGGGGAATTGTTTCACGAATTCGGCGGAACGCTCCCTGAGATCGGGATACGTAACGCCCTGAACGATTGGGAAAAGCGACTGCCGATAGCCGTACTTTGGCTGGGTGCGCTCGTATTGCTCCCAACAGCGGGCGAGCCAGCGGTTGGTGAGTTCCAGCGAACGTTCGGCGTAAGGTTTTTCGGCCGTTCCGGGAGGGCACTCGTCGAAGGCCATCATAATATCGGCGCCGATCGAACGCTGGGTGTCGATCACGTTCTCGGGGGTGAACAGGTGCTTCGAGCCGTCGATGTGCGATGCGAAACGGCACCCCTCTTCGGTGATCTTGCGGCAGTCGGCGAGCGAAAAGACCTGAAAACCGCCGCTGTCGGTGAGCATGGGGCGGTCCCACGACGAGAAACGATGCACTCCCCCCGCCTCTTCGAGCACCCGGGTTCCGGGCCGCAGATAGAGATGGTAGGTGTTGGCAAGGATTATTTGCGCTCCGGCGTCGGAGGCCAGATCGCGGTGGAAGATCCCCTTGACGGTGGCCGCCGTGCCCACGGGCATGAAAATGGGTGTCTCGATGGCACCGTGAGCCGTCTCGATGCGTCCCGCACGCGCCGCGCCGCCCCTCGCCGTATGTTGAAGTTCGAAAAACATCGTTGCAAAGATAATTATGAATTATGAGTTATGAGTTATGAGTTATAAACAAAATTTGATTTGTCTGTCGGCTTTCCGTATCTTTGCGGGATATATGGATGTGATCGTACAATATTATAACACTGCCGTCGAGTTGTACGGTCTGCCGGGGCTGTGCCTTATGGCCGCTCTGGTCGTGCTGTTCGTCGTCCAGATGAGATATTATCTGGGGCTTTTCCGACGGCTACCCTCGTTCCGCATCTCTTCGCGGGAGGACACGCGTCCCGGTTCCGGCTCGATATCGGTCGTGGTGGTGATGGGCGACGACTATCCCTGGATAGAGAACACCCTTCCCGCGCTCATGGGACAGGACTACGACCTTTTCGAGGTGATAGTGGTGCATGTGGGGTCGAGCGGCGAGTTTGCCGACACTCTGGAGGCCCTTTCGGTGTCGGAGCCGAGGTTCCGCCTCAGCCGCGTCAAGCAACATCCCCTGTTCCCGATCTCGAACAAGATGGCGCTCAACATAGGCATTAAAGCGGCACGGTACGACAATATAGTGGTGACAACCCCCGAATCGCATCCGACTTCGCGCAGATGGCTCTCACTTGTGGCAAAGGGATTCGCCAAGGGCGAGATAGTGATCGGTTACTGCGGCATCGAACCCTCGAGGGGTCTTGCCGACAAACTGATCCGCTCGTCGAGGATGTTCTCGTCGCTTCTGTACCTGACGGCGGCGATCCGCCAAAGACCCTATCGCGGAACGATCCACAACATGGGTTTCGCGCGCGAACTCTACTTCGAGCACAAGGGCTTCAGCCATCTGAATCTCAATCTGGGCGAGGACGACCTCTTCATGCAACAGCTTTTCAAGCGCGATAATTTCGCCATTGTGATGCACCCGAAAGCCACCGTGAGGCAGATGCGCTGGGGTGGATTCGGATGGTGGCTCTCGGAGTGCCGCCTCCGCAACCATGCGTGGCCCTTCTACCCTTTTCGCGCGAGGTGGTTCGTCGGTCTCGAGGCCGCGAGCAGGCTCGGGTTCTTCGCCGTGGCGGGAGTTACCGCCGCCCTCTCCCCTTTCGAGATACAGATAGGCGTGGCGGCGCTCGTTGCGTTGCGTTTTCTTGCCGTGATCCTGCAAATGCGGCGCGTGGCGCGGCGACTGGGCGAAAAACGCCTAATGCCGCTCTATTTCCTCAACGACCTGTTCGAACCTCTGTTCGAGATAGGGATCGTGCTGTCGCGAATCCTCAAGCCTATACGCGAAGTATGGAGATAGAAAAATACATAGTAGCCACCGACGCCGGGCTTGTCGAAATGGTACTTGCAGGCGACAACAGCGCCTTCGAGCATCTGTTCGACCGCTACGTCGGTTCGCTCCACCAGATATACCTTGTGCGCACGGGAGGAAACGGCGACGACACCAACGACCTGATACAGGAGATATTCGTCAAGACCTATCTCAATCTCTCATCATACGACCCCCGGTATGCCTTCGGACAGTGGATCTACACCATCGCCCGCAACACCTTCATCGACTACCTGCGCAAACGCCGCGACGATCTCTCGATCGACAACACGAAGGGGGAATATACGCGCCAGCCCGTGTCGTTGACGCCGAATCCCGAAGAGAATATCATCCACGCCGAACAAAGGGTGCAGTTGGAGGAGTATCTGGCCATGATGCCGGTCAAATACCGCAGGCTTATCGAACTTCGCTTTTTCAAAGACCTCTCCTACGAGGAGATAGCCGAGCATCTGAACCTGCCGCTGGGGACGGTGAAAACACAGATACACCGCGCACGAACGCAGCTTTGCAACTTTATCACCAAGAGTGGAATTTGATGATTTGGGAATTTGATGATTTGATAATTGGCTACGCGGAACGTCGTTGCGAGGAACGATAGTGACGAAGCAATCCAGATAGTCGATTTTCTGGATTGCTTTGCCCCTGCGGGTCTCGCAATGACGGGAATTGGGTTACGTTGGATAATTTGCCGTCGGTTTTAACCGGCAATTCCGAGGGCTTTAGCTCTCGGTGGGAAGAAAATTCATTATAATTATTGCCGTTGGTTTTAACCGACGGAATCACAGGAAGGCCATAACCATCAGGGCTTTAGCCCAACAAAAATAATTTGGAACAGATACTTAAATATTTTCCGGAGTTGACCGCGCGGCAGGTGGAGCAGTTTGCCGCGCTGGAACCTCTGTACGCCGAATGGAACGCGCGCATCAACGTCGTCTCGCGCAAAGAAATGGCTTCGGGCGAATTCTTCGTGCGTCATGTGCTCCACTCGCTCGCCATAGCGAAGGCGTGCTCCTTTGCGGCGGGGGAACGGGTGTTGGACATAGGCACGGGCGGCGGTTTTCCGGCGGTTCCGCTGGCGATCCTCTTCCCGGAGGTGCATTTTACGGCGGTCGATTCGATCGGAAAAAAGATCCGCGTGGTCGAGGAGATCGTGAGCGGGGCGGGCCTCGGGAATGTGACGCCCGTTTGCGGCCGGGCCGAAAACGTTCCGGGGCGATTTAACTATGCCGTCAGCCGCGCCGTGGCCCCCGCCGCGACACTCCTGGAATGGGTATGGCCCAAGATCACGAAAGGAGCGCTATTGTTGAAAGGAGGCGACCTTCGGGAAGAACTCGCCGCAACGGGACGAAAATACCGCGAATGGAGTGTTTCGGAATGGTTCCACGAAGAGTTTTTTGAAACCAAAAAGGTGATTTTCTTCGAAAAGAAATAAAATTCGCAATTCGTAATTCGTAATTCGTAATTATTTTCCTATCTTTGTGCCCTGAAAAATCGGAAGATAACAATAAAACGATATAGTCATGTCAACCAAAAGAACATTCCAGCCTTCGCGCCGCAAGAGGATCAACAAACACGGTTTCCGCCAGAGGATGTCCACCGCCAACGGCCGCAAGGTGTTGGCCGCACGCCGCGCCAAGGGACGCAAGAAACTCTCCGTCTCCGACGAATCGACCATCAAGGGGCTGTAATTCGATTACGAGTTACAAGTTACGAGTTACGAATTTAGCTACGCGCTAATTTCCGATACGAATTAGACCGCATCCATAGAAGGTGTGGTCTTTTTTTATGGTAAAACCTCGTAATTCGTAATTAAACCCTATCTTTGTTCCGGCGCCGCAGGGGCGCTCTGCCGCTCGTGTCGTCTGAGATGCGGGAGGAAAGTCCGGGCAACACAGAGTACCGTCCTTCCTAACGGGAAGAGGTTCGCAAGGGCCTGCAAAGCGTAACAGAGAACAGACCGCCCGCTTCGAGGTAAGGGTGAAACGGTGGGGTAAGAGCCCACCGCGCGGGTGGCGACACTTCCGCGGCACGACGCACGACGGGTTGCAAGATCATGTATATCGGCGCTACGAGGGTTACTCGCCCCATGCCGAAGGGTAGATCGCTCAGAGACTGCCGGTGACGGCCGTCCCAGATAAATGGCAGAGACCTTGGTTTTTTCGTTTTATAGGTTAAAGTGAATTGGTCTACCAAGGCACAGAACCCGGCTTACAGCCCCTGAGGCGCTTTTTTCAATGGATAATGGATGATTAGCTACGCGCAAAATCATTATCAATTATCAATTATTTGATTATGCGTCTTAAGCTCAACATATCTCCCTGTCCGAACGACACTTTCATGTTCGAGGGGCTCATAAACGGGCGCATCGACACCCGTGGTTATGAATTCGAGTCGGCGTTCGCCGATATCGAAGACTTGAACGGGCGCGTGATGTCGAAAGGCTCCGGTGCACCGGACATAAGCAAGATAAGCTACGCCGTTCTACCCTCCATCACCCACCGGTACGTTCTTCTCGACAGCGGAAGCGCTTTGGGACACGGCAACGGCCCAGTGTTGGTTTGTCGAGAGAGAGACAACTTTCTGGCGACGAACGATCCCGTAATCGCCGTACCGGGCATCCGCACCACGGCAAACCTTTTATTGCAAAAACTTTTCCCGCGGTTCACCGACCGCAGGCCGATGCTGTTTTCGGATATCGCACCCGCCGTCGCCAGGGGCGAGGTCGACGCCGGTGTGCTGATCCACGAGGGGCGTTTCACATGGCGCGACCATGGGCTGGAGCTTGTGTGTGACCTCGGCGAAGAGTGGGATCGCGCCACGGGCGGCCTTCCGTTGCCTCTGGGTGCGATAGTCGCCTCGAGAGGGCTTCCGCCGGAAGTCATTCGCGATGTGGAGGAGATGATCCGCGAGAGTATCGAATATGGCTTCGCACACCCGGAGATTTCACGGGAATTTGTACGCTCACATGCCCGGGAGATGGACGAAGGGGTGATAGACAATCACATCGCGCTGTTTGTCAACAACAACTCGCTCGCGTTAAGCTCCGAGGCACGCTCGGCCATTCACGAACTCACAGGTATCGATTGACAATCTCTTCGAGGTCGATGGCGAGGCGGGACGTCGCGATCTCCATGTTCTTGCCGCGAATACACTGCCCCACATGGTTCGAGATGGAGCGGACTTCCATGGCCTTGACGCCCATTGCCGCGCAGACCGACAGAAATGCCGCCCCCTCCATATTCTCGATCTCGGCCTCGATCGGAACGTCGACCGAAAGGAGACCACCCGCCGCGCTCACGGTGTTGCTGCGAACCGCTCGGTAACCCTTGGGGACGACCGGCACGGGATATGTCTTCTGAAAAAGAGGGGTGAACGTACCCTCGCCGCACTTGCCGCAACAGTCGTTGGCTTTTCCCGAATAACGCCCCAGATCGGCTATGGTCTCGCTCGCCACCACGACCGTCTCTCCCAACTCTATGTCGTCGGTGTAGGTGCCTGCCACACCGGCAAGTATCACCAGATCGGGTTTGGAGTCCGACAGCAGCCGTGCCGTGGCGGCGGCACACTCGGCCATGCCGACTCCGCAATGGACGATGCGAACGCCGTTCTTGACAAAAAATACAGATTCCCTTTCGGTCGGGGTGACTATCACAACATTTTTCATAATCAAAATCGGGCTAAAGCCCTGCAAATTATTAGTCGCTTTTGCTCCGTCGGTTAAAACCGACGGCAATAATTTTCCGCGTAGCTCATTATCAAATCATCAAATTATCAAATTACCAAATCATCAAATCACCAAATCGAATCAATTCACCCTATAGGTTTTTTGTACGCCGCGAACGGCGAGTATCTTGTGGACGAGCGTGTCGACCACGGCCGCGCCCGGCACCTCGACGTTGATAAGCCCCGAAAGCGTGCCGCCTTGCGACGAGAAGTTAATGGAGCGCATATTTAGCTTCAATTCGCCGTTAATGATGTCGGCTATGCGGTTGACTATACCCGGAGAGTCGTCGGCCACCACCCTGATCGTGGCACGGAAAGCGCCTTCGGTTCCCGCTTCCTGTCTCCACCGGGCTGGAATGACCCTGTAGGGGTAATTCACACGCATCCGCGCGGCATTGGGGCAGTCGGCACGATGGATGGTAATGCCCGAGGAGACGGTCACGAAACCGAACACCTCGTCGCCGAAGATAGGGTTGCAGCATCTTGCGAATTTGTAGTCGATACCCGCGATGCTGTCGTCGATCACCAGCGCATCGGAGGAGGCTCGGCCATCCTGCATCTCTCCCCTGCCTTTGGAAGGGTTGACGGCGGCGGCCGCGGCTCGCCTTTCCTCTTCGGTCTCGCCGCTGAGGTGGCGCGAAAGGATATCTTTGGTGTCGGCAATGTCGATCGTCCCGCCCGCTATACGGCCATACAGCTCGGTTCCGGTACGCAATTTATAGTGGCGGCACAGCACGGTGACGGCGTCGTCGATGGGGATCGCGAGTTTCCAGTTCTTGATCTTGCGTTCGAGCTCCTCGCGCCCGAGCGTGGCGGCACGGGCCTCGGCTTCGCGTATGTAGGCGCGTATCTTGTTCTTGGCGCGGGTTGTGCGGACGATGGCGAGCCAGTCGGCTTTTGGACGCTGGTTTTTGGAGGTGAGTATCTGTACGATGTCGCCGTTGGCCAAAGTGTGCTTGATGGGTACGTTGCGGCCGTTGACCTTGCCCCCGACGCACCCGGCGCCGACGTTGGTGTGGATGTGGAATGCGAAATCGAGCACCGTCGCGCCCTTGGGAAGCCGCCGCAGATCGCCCGTGGGAGTGAACACGAAAATCTCACCCGACGAGAGATTGGCGTCGAACCCCTTCGTCGAGACTGTGGCGGTGGCGGTATCGGTATTCTCTATCAGTTCCCTGAGACGTGCCAGCCACTCCTCCGTACCCATCCCGGCTCCCTGCACGCCTTTATATCTCCAGTGGGCGGCAATGCCCCTTTCGGCCACGGCATCCATGCGTTCGGTACGGATCTGCACCTCCACCCAACGTCCCTCGGGGGTGACGACGGTGGTGTGGAGCGACTCGTAGCCGTTCGACTTGGGAATGGATATCCAGTCGCGGAGGCGTTCGGGATTGGGAGTGTAAAAGTCGGTGACGATCGAATAGGCGCTCCAGCAGGCGGTCTTCTCCTCCTGGCGCTCGCAGTCGATTATGATGCGCAGGGCGAATATGTCGTACACCTCGTCGAAGGCGAGATTCTGCGCCCTCATCTTGTTCCAGATCGAATATATCGACTTGGTGCGGCTCTTGATGTGGTATTTCAAGGAGGTGCGGTCGAGCTTTTCGCGTACCGGAGCGAGGAACCTCTCTATGAAGCGTTCGCGTTCGGCGGCCCCGGCCGAGAGATTCTCGACGATCGCCGCGTAATCTTCGGGCTCGAGATACTTGAGCGACAGGTCTTCGAGTTCACTCTTTATCGGATAGAGGCCCAACTTGTGGGCTATCTTGGCGTAGAGGTTAAGGCTCTCCCAGCTCTTTTTCTCGCGCTTTTCGGGCGGGAACATCTCAAGCGTGCGCATCACTTCGAGCCGGTCGGCCAGCTTGATGAGAATGACGCGCGGATCGGTCGAATAGGAGATTATAAGTTCGCGGATGCTGTCGGCCTGTTCGTCGGAGGTTTTGGTCTTGAGGCCCGAGATCCCGGTCATTCCGTCGATGATGGCGGTGCATTCGGCTCCGAACCTCTCCCCCACTTCGCCCGACGTCGCAAGACCCAGCCTCACCACATCGTGCATCAGAGTCGATATCACAGAGTTGCGTCCCAAACCGATCTCGGAGATAACTATCGAGGCGACCCCAACGGAATGGTCGACCAGAGGCGTAGAGTCGTAACGGGCCAATCCTGCGAGTTTTTCGGTCGCAAGAGCAAGGGCATCGGCGATCATTTCGACGCTGCGGGAAGAGTAGACGGCCGCGCACCGATCGAGAAAACCGGAATGTCTTTGGTCTGATTGTTGCAGTTCCTCCATGATATTCAAAGGTGCAAGATATAAAAATTTTGTTTAATTTCGCCGGTATGAAAAATCTGACCGAGCTCATAGGGAACACGCCTCTGGTGGTGTTGGCCCGTTTGGGCGCCGAGAACGGGGCTTTGGCGCGCATACTCGCAAAGGTCGAGTATTTCAACCCGGGCGGCAGCGTCAAAGACCGCATCGCGCTCTCTATGATCGAGGATGCCGAACGCAGGGGAGTTCTGCATCCGGCGGCCGACGGGATGAGGCCCACTATAATCGAGCCCACGAGCGGCAACACCGGCATAGGGCTCGCGATGGTGTGCGCGGCGAAAGGCTACCGTCTGGTGCTGACGATGCCCGAAAGCATGTCGGTCGAACGGCGCGCGATAGTGGCCGCGTATGGCGCCGAAGTGGTTCTCACGCCCGCCTCGGCGGGAATGAAGGGTGCGATCGCCCACGCCGAGGAGCTCAGGGAACATACCCCGGGCGCCATTACTCTGGGTCAGTTCGACAACCCCGCCAACCCCGCCGTCCATTACTCGACCACAGGCCCCGAGATATGGACAGCGACGGGAGGCGAGGTCGATATTCTGGTCGCGGGTGTCGGCACGGGAGGAACCGTGAGCGGCACCGGACGACGCCTCAAAAAAGAGGCGCGCAAGAAAGGCCGCAGCGTGAAGGTGGTGGCGGTTCAACCCGCCGAGTCGCCCGTTTTGACAGGCGGCGCACCGGGGCCACACAAGATACAGGGTATCGGGGCGGGCTTCATCCCGAAAAATTACGACGCGCAGGTGGTGGACGAGGTTGCGGATGTCTCCTACCCCGCCGCCGCCGCCATGTGCCGCGAGATCGGACGGCTGGAGGGACTGTTAGTGGGAGTTTCGTCGGGAGCGGCGATCTGCACGGCGCTCGAACTCGCCCGAAAGCCCGAAAACCGCGGCAAAACCATTGTGGTCATTCTGCCCGACACGGGCGAAAGATATCTTTCCACCGGACTTTTTTAAATTACGAGTTACAAATTACGAATTACGAATAAGCTACGCGATAATAAAATTTGTAACCCGTAATTTGTGCTGGACTCGTAATTCGTAACTCGTAATTCGTAACTCGTAATTGATTATGATCGACATTATCAGAAAGAACAATTTGGTTCTCCGGCAGTTGCTGTTCATGGGCATACTTATCCTGATGGGCGCAGTGATGATTAAACAACTCTCGTTCTTCATCGGTTCGTTCCTCGGGGCGATCGCGTTCTACATCGTCTTCCGCAAACTCATTTTCAACATGATCGAACGACACCGCTGGCCTGCGTGGCTGGCCGCGCTCGTCATCGTGGCGGGCATCTGTATCGTGCTTCTGGGATTCGGCTATCTGCTGATCGATGTGATCGCACAGGAGTTCAACAGCATCGACATATCGGGGATTCCCGATATGGCGCGCGACGCCGTGCCCAGGATCAACAATATGATAGGGTTCGAGCTTGTCTCGCCCGATCTGGTCCATTCGTCGACGAGCGTGCTGGCCAAGATCGCCAATTCGGTGCTCAACACCACATACAGTTTCGCCGCCAATATCCTGATGACGATCCTCATTCTCTACTTCATGCTCACTCATGCGCGAAAACTCGAGCACCGTGTCGGTAAATACATACCGTTCTGCGGAGACAGCCGCCGTGTGCTGATGGAGGAGATGACCTCGATCATTTACAGCAACGCCGTGGGCATTCCCTTCATGATGCTCGCCCAGGGGCTTGTCGCGGCGCTCGTCTACTGGCTCTTCGGCCTGCCCAACGTGGTGTTCTGGGCCTTCCTGACGGCTATTTGCGGACTTATACCTATGGTTGGGACGATCATAGTGAGCGTACCGCTCGGCATTTGGTTCCTCGCCCAGGGGTTTGTCCTCAAAGGCATACTGCTGATGGCGTGCGGCTTGCTGGTGATCGCCAACGTCGACAATCTGGCGCGTATCGGAATGAACAAGAAGATATCGAACACCCACCCGCTGATCATCATCTTCGGGGTTATCATGGGTATCCCCCTGTTCGGTTTCTGGGGCATAATCTTCGGGCCGCTCATGATCTCGACCTTCCTGCTGTTGATACGCATATACTATCGCGAATACCGCCTGCTCGACCCCAAGGACGACGAGGAGGCCATAGGCGACAAGCACGGCGCAACGGGCGCCGCCGGGCACAACGCCTCGCAGAGAAAAGCGACGAAGACTTCCACCGACACGAAATAGCGTGATCGGATAATACGAAAAAAGGAGCGTGGCTGGAACCGCGCTCCTTTTATATGCCACGCCAACTATTAAACGACCGTTTTGAGTATCGCCGAGAAGAGCGAGTGCCAGAGGTAGTTCCACATCGAGCGTTCGGGGTCGCGCTCGTATTCTCCCTTGCTGTCCCGCAGTTTGCCGCGCCCGTCGCGCCCCGGATTGTCGGAGCGGATCAGCACATCGTCGACAAGGAAGGTGAGAAAGCCTCTTTTCCGGTCGTGCTTGTCGAGAAACTCAACCTGCAGATCGTTGTAGGCCATCGTCATATCGGTGTGCGACCGGGCAAGCGTGCCCGTGATCGCAAAATCTATACTTTTGATGCGCCCCGAAGTTATCCGCGCGTTCATCAACGGTTCGATAGCCCGGTTGAAGGCTTTCATGTCGGTGGCGCCGAGGCGGCCCGTAACCTCCCAGTGGTTGTCGGCGGCGCTTACCGGGAACCGGAATCGGACGTTCAGACGGCCGCTGGCGAATAGCACCGTGGAGAGATCGATGGTTATAAAACGGTCGTGGCCTTCGGCTATGTTCGTTACGTTCACAGCCTTCCCGCTACCGCCCGAAAGCGTCACCACCCCGGGAGAGGAACCGTTCGCGGCGAGTTCGTCGTAGGTGACATCGAGATTTTCGAAACTCAGGGCTTTTATATCCACCGGCAGCGGCAGACGCTGTATCGACTGGTAGAGCATCCGCTTGGTGCGCGGCTGCTGATACACTTTCTTATTTTTGTATGAGGCGATGTCGGCGGAGGCGAGCGAAACCGAGTCGATCGACAGCATCTTCTCGGAGATAAGTCGCTCGAAATCGACCCCGGAGCACGATATCGTGCCGAGGGTGATCGCCGTCCAATCCTCGTGGGTCTCCGAACGCCGGGCGAACTCATGTTTCGAGAATTGCGGGACGAGCGCGAAACCGCCCAACGCGAGCGTTCCGGCGTCGCCGTCGAGCCTCACACTGTCGGCGCGCAAAACCTTGGAGCCCGCTCCGAAACCATACACCACGCTGTCGACCCGCAGGCGAATATCCCGTGGCGGCGCCTCGAGAGTCACATCGCGCACCGAAAGCTCGGCTTCTCCCAGCGACAGGCGGGTGTTCTCGCTGTCCGAGAGCCATTTCACATATTCGAGGGCGGCGCCGGTGACGGCAACCCTGCCGATATCGAGCGACGAGAGTTTCCCGGAGATAGTTTCGAGAAAATTGCCCGAAGCGGGCAGAGTGTCGACACCAGTGGTCTCTTTGGTGACGAGCGTGCCGCGGGGCGAGGCGAGGATCAACCTGTCGGCTCCCACGGCGGGCAGTCCCCCCACCTTTTTGAACCTGATACCCCGGGCCGTCAGACTCTCGAGCGCCACATCGAGCGAAACGATGTCCCCCCCACGCTGTGCGGGATCGTCGTTCTGAGCCACGATTTTCACACGGTGCAGAGCCACCTGCCTGCGCGGCAGAGAGATGGCGATACGCCCGATATCGACCGTCGCGCCCGTGTCCGAAAGGGCGCTCTCGATCGTTTTTCTCACATAGTTTTTCAGATATGCCTCGGCGCCCAGCACTCCCGCAACGAGAAGTCCGACGATCGCGACGGCGATAATAAGCGCTTTTCTTTTCATGGCTCGCATTCGTTTTTAACGAGCCTGTTAAGCAAAACTTGCGCCAAATGCGGTTATCGAGCGGTGGAATTCCCCCCCCCCCGGAGCGAGATCCCTGCGGGGCGGTCGGGCCACCGCAGGGAAGACGGGCGCGAATAGGTTGGCTGGGGAGGGGACGCGCCCGGAGTAGTATAGGTCCCTGCGGGGCGGTCGGGCCACCGCAGGGAGTTCGGACGCGAAAAAAAATCAGGTTGGCTGGGGGTGTGATGCGTCCGAATTAGATGTTTACAAACAAAAAAAGAACGTGTAAACTCATCGGTTCACACGTTCTTTAAATCTTTGCTTGGGAGAGCCTGCCTCCCGTCGGTCACTTTGCCGCATCGTCGAGCAGTTTCCCGTGGGCCATGTCGCGGATATTGTCGTAATGTTCGCTTACCAGTCGGCGGAGTTCGTCGAAAAACTCTTCGACGGGAACGGCCCCTTCGTCGATGGCTTGTTGCCATTCGGAGACCATAACCTTACTCATCGTCCGGCCATTTTGCGATCCGTACTTTCATCTCGCCGACAAACTCGTCGACCGACATAGCGTTGCATTCGGCGCAAGCCTGTTCAAAGGTTTTGTCCTCCGTTTTCTCGACCGTTGCCAAGGGCAACTTTTCGAGATAGTTCACCAATGGCAGGGCCAACGGGTTGCTCATGTCGATCTTTACGGTTGTTGTCATGGCAAAATCGTTCTTTGCCACAAAGATAGTGCAAGCCGAGAGGAATGCCAAATAAATTTGGTATTCCCGAGGCGCAGCCTATCTAAAACAAGCGAAGCGCAGTTAAAGATAGCGATAATTCTTTAAAAACGTGTAAACCAATAAGTCAAAGAACGTGTGAGACGTGAATCTCGATTTGTTCCCTGCGGGGCGGTCGGGCCACCGCAGGGATTCCGGGCGCGAAAATCATGTTGTCTGGGGGAGGGGGATGCGCCCGGAGTGTAAATGTCGTTTTCAAAGAGCGGTCGGAGAGACCCGTTTTGTTCCCTGCGGAGCGGTCGGGCCCGCAGGGATGATCGTTTTTGTCAGATCGACTATAAATCTCTATTCGGGGCCGTTCTTTTAGCGGACGCAACGGACTAATTTGCCGTCGGTTTTAGTGCCGCTACTTGACGAGTGCGCGTATCCACTTTGGAACGCCAGACCCCACCCGGCGGTGTTACCGGCACTAGTGGACGACCAATAACTCCCGTGTGTGCCCTGAAGTCTCACGACACCACCGGTCTCGTTGCCTCTTTGCCCGCCAGCAGGTAGAGATGTGTTCCGAGCGGTTCCCATCAGGAAAGTACCTATGCCGGGATTGGCCGCAGATGCGGTACCGGTAAGAGCCCAACGGTAATGAACGCCTGTTCCGGTATCGCCTTCATAGGATGTGTCATGGTTGGTTGTAGCGCTATGGCCGATAAAGTCTCTATTTTCTTGGTTCGAGGGAAGGCGCCAAGTACTACCTGCACCATAACCATTTCCATCGCCGTCGCCGAAATAATAATCGCACGGGTCTCCAAGCCCCGCAGTGAGGTCTGTACCGATGGTTGCATTCTGAGGAGTTCCCGAAGATACCGGTAGCGCAGCCCACTGATTCGCCTGACTGCCGACGTAAGTCTTGGTGGCTGTAAGGTCTCCTTTCCACTGGGTAGGTGAGGCAACTATGTCTGCCGAAGTAAATGCACCGTTGCCCTCGCTGCTCACAGCAACAAGTGAACCGAACTGGAAGTAGGCCGCGTAAACCGGCACGGGTGATTGTCCATTGCCGTAACCAATGTTGGCGTCACCTTCGAGAGTGAGATCACCTTTTTTCCGGCCGCCGGGGCCGTCGGTGGCATAGTAACCTATCACACCGTCCGGAACCCTGACACCCTCAACGGGCACAAGCTTGACGCAACGGATAGTCATAGCTGTAGAGTAGCTGGCGGTATTATAGGACGGGGTCACATTCGAACTGAAGAAACTCATGCAGTAGCCATTGACAGCATTGTTCGCCGTAGAAGACCAGTAGTTCCCGGCAGAGCCTTGCGTGTTCGCCCATCCAATAGTATTACGGCTCCCCGCAGCAGGCAGAATTTCGTTATTGGCGATTCCCATCGGAAAGGTACCTGTGCTGGGAAAGCCCACGGTTCCACCATTAGATGTCCAACGATAATGAACTCCTGCTCCGGTCTTTCCGTTATAAGTCGCTCCATTAGAGGAGGTACCGTCACGACCGATGTAGTCGATATTGTCCTGGCGTGTAGGCGTCTTCCATTCGCTCCCGAAATAATATGTGCAGGCATCCCCGATACCGGCGGAACCAACGGTGGTCGGCCATATAGGAGTGGCGGAAGTATTGTCCAGATCATCACCATAAGGGATGTTATTCCACTGCTGTCGTGCCGTTCCGGTACCAACGTGATCTCTGATCGCGGCAAGGGCGGCTACATCGTCGCTGTGTCCGGCAAAACCTTTCGCGGCAACGATGTCGGCAGAGGTGAAGTCACCGTTGTGCTGACTGCTTGTCGCAACGAGCGAACCCCACTTGAAGTAGGCGGCGTAGACCGGCACGGGCGATGTTCCGTTGCCGTAGGAGAGCGAGGCGTCGCCTTCGAGGGTCAAGGCGCCTTTTTTCCGACCGTCGGGGCCGTCTGTGGCATAGTAGCCTATCACACCGTTCGGAACCCTGACACCCTCGACGGGCTGGCGTTCCTGAGTTATAGAGACTTTATCACTAACGACGGGACTGGAGCCGAGCGCTACGACCGAGACTTCGTCGTTGCGCGTTGTTGTTGTGCCGTTTGAGCTGTTTGTGTACACGGTGAACGTACCGTCCCAGTTATTGGCCGCGGTGCCGGGGGTAGTAATCTCGACGATGAAGTTCCCCATGGCAGGTTTCGTCACGAACCATGGGCCGTCGGCCTTGACCGTCACGGTCTGTGAGGTACTACTGTTCCTGTCACCCCACTCGAAGGTCAGATTATCGGGTGAAGCCTCGATGCTTCTTGCCACCGGGAGCGGCTGTACGCAACGTACAGCGTAGCCTTGAGTGATATCACCTGTACTGGAGGCATGTACGTCGTGGATCCCGCTGCCGATTATCAACATGTATCCCTCCACGCTACGCTCACCCGCCATGGACGACCAGTACTGCCCATAAGAGCCTTGATTTTCCACCGTTCCATTCGCGGCGCGACGTCCTGCGGCAGGCAGGAACATAGACCAGTCGGCAGGATAGGCGGTCGACCCGTCTCCGGCACGCATTCCGGCGGGAATACCGCTACCTGCACCGTTGGCGGCATACCATACCGAATGGTGGTTCCGAGTGGGATTCATATATGTCGATACGCCGAATGTACCTGCATTCCAACTTGCATAGGAGCGAGCAGGCTCGTAAGTAGCATTGATGGAGCCACCGACCGGCAGACGCCAGCCACCGTCGTATTTGTCGCCGAAATAGTACATACACGGGTCGCCTTTGCCTGTCGACGGGATGTGGTAGGATGGGTCGGAGACATCGTTTTTGGTGGAATAGTCACCCATAGCGTAGGAAGGGATACCAGCCATGGTGGGGCTCGATTTCAGTGCCGTGTAACCCGTCCACTGCGACGGCCCGGCAATGATGTCCTCCGGTTCGAGGGCGGAACCCGCCGTATCCGTGGGGTCGCTACTGACGGCGACCAGCGAACCGAACTTGAAGTAGGCGGTGTAGACGGGTTCCTGTTCGAGACCGCCGAACTCTTCGAGGGCGTATTGACTGATCTCGGCGTTCGAAGCGTAGACCGACGAGCCTTTCAGAGTGAGTTCGCCGTTAGCCTTGTAACCGATCACACCCGGTGCGGCGTGAACTCCTGCCGGTGCGGGAGCTTTTTGGGTTACAACGATTTGATCGCTGAGAACGGGGTTGGAGCCGGTGGCGGTGACGGTGATGGTAACGGTGCGCGGAGAGGTGCCGTTGTTCGGGGTTCTCGGAGCTATGGTGAACCTGCCGTCCCAACCGTTGTCCGCGGTGCCGGGGTGGTCGACGATGACGCTGAAGTTGGTCGGGTCGGGGTTCGACACCGTCCACGGGCCGTCGGCGTAGACGTTCCCCCTATATGTCCCGATCTGTTCGGTATAATCCCACTCGAAGAACATCTCTTCGGGATCGACCTCGAGGGTCTCCGCCACGACCGCGGGCTTGACGCAACGGACGGGGTGGCCGTTGGCGTAGAGGTTGAAGTTCGATGCGTGGACTCCATCGGAGGTGAAGTACAGGCTGTTCCCGTCGGTGTTGCTGTGCGCAGTAGACGACCAGTAGTAACCGCCGGAGCTCTGGTCGCTCACGCCGCCATTGGAGTTGTAGCGGTAACCCGCAACAGGGAAGAACATGCCTGCCTCGCCGGGTCTTTTACTCATACGTCCGGCGGGAATGCCCGTGCCCAAATCATTTGCGTACTTCCAATCCAATGAAGTCGGAGAATATTCGGCGCCGCCATTGTATGGATCGCCCGTCGGCAGACGCCAATTTTCATCGTACTCTCCGTCGAACCAGTAGGCACACGGGTCGCCGAGGCCCTGCGAGGCGTTGGTGGCGATAGTCGCTCCGGACGAGAGGGCCTCGGATTTTGGGACTCCGGCCCAAGTGGGACTCGCTTTCAGTGCCGTGTAACCCGTCCACTCCGACGGCCCGGCGATGATGTCCTCCGGTTCGAGGGCGGAACCCGCCGTATCCGTGGGGTCGCTGCTGACGGCGACCAGAGAACCGAACTTGAACATAGCGACGTAGACCGGTTCGGTTTCCAGACCGCCGAACTCTTCGAGGGCGTATTGACTGATCTCCGCGTTTGCGGCATAGACCGACGAGCCTTTCAGCGTCAGTTCACCGTTAGCTTTGTAACCAATGATCCCCGGTGCGGCGTGAACGCCTGCCGGTGCGCCCGGCTTAATGTTGTGGGTTACGGCGACCGTTTGCGGGGCGGCGCCGGGACTGGCGGAACCTGTCGCGGTGACGACTATGTTGACGGTGCGCGCGGAGGCGCCGGTGTTTTGGCTTGTGGGAACCACGGTGAACGAGCCGTCCCAGTTGTTTGCCGCTGTGCCGGGGGTGACGACGACGGTGAAATTAGTCTCGTCGAGGTTCGCAACAGTCCACGGGCCGTCGGCGGTAACCGTCACGGTCTGCGCGTCGCCCGACGTATTCTCGTCCCACTCGAAGGTCAGGCTTGTGGGCGTAACGCTGAGGTTGTCCGCCACGACCGCGGGCTTGACGCAGCGGACGGCGAAGCCGTTAGAAGAGAGAGAGGAATTACCTGTGGACAAAGTGGATACTGTGAACTGCATAAACATCCCGTTGTCACCACTGCTTGCCGTAGTCGCCCAGTAGCTTCCGCCGACATTACTGTATTCTAAACGGAAATAACCGGTCGCACCTCGGGAACTCGTACCGGGCAGGAATATGCTCCTGTCTTGATTCACAATGGACAGACTGCCGAGACCACCGTTGTTTACTTCGGTTACATGAGTCCAATCTGTCAACTTGCTATTATTCCATCCCGAGGTTCCACTGCGGGGAGTGCGATATGTTACGCCGCCATATCTGCCGTCTTTGGTGAGTTCGTTGCAAATATCACCCTCACCTTCGGCCGGGACATTGATTATATCGTAATCGCCATGCGAAGTGGTATAACCCGATGACGAGAAACCACCGTAGTTGACGTCACCCGCGGCACCGGTGATCGGATGGGCGCCCATATTGTAATCGTCGTTGACCCAAACCACGTCGTCGATGCTCCACGGATCGCCATAGCCACCTATCATGGCAACCATCGAACCCCACTTGAAGTAGACTGCGTAGACTTCTTCGTTTTCGAGACCACCGAACTGGTCGGCAATATCCTCGATGTAGGCGTACTCGGCGCCGACCTTATTCGCGGCGTATGTGTTCGAACCACGGAGGGTTAGAGAGTATTTATCGTTGTCTTCCTGGATATTCAACTCGCCGGACAACAGCTTCTTGTAGTCGCTGCGTTTGATACCGACGACACCGGGTGCGGCGTAAACCATATTGTTGCCCATCTGAATTACGTTGACCGTTTTCGGAGCGGCGCCGGGACTGGCGGAACCTGTCGCGGTGACGGTGATGTTGATGTTGCGCCCGTCCAAAACTGTTGCGGTTTTCGGAACCACGGTGAACGAGCCGTCCCAGTTGTTTGCCGCTGTGCCGGGGGTAACGACGACGGTGAAATTAGCCTCGTCGGGGTTCGCAACAGTCCACGGGCCGTCGGCGGTAACCGTCACGGTCTGCGGAGAGTTGATTTCGTCATATTCGAATACCAGCTTGTCGGGCGTAACGCTGAGGTTGTTCGCCACGGGAAGCGGCTTGACGCAGCGGACAGTGTTGCCGCCGCCGGCTTTGTCGTAGTTCAACGGGTTGAGGATCGTGCTACCGAAGCTCAGGTTGTACCCGATGGCGCTACTGGCCGCTGATGACGACCAGTAAAACCCGCTGGAGCCCTGACTGTTCACGGAGCCACTCGTGTAACGGTACCCCGCAGCAGGGAAGAACAGACCTGCCTCACCGGCTCTTTTACTCATACGCCCGGCGGGAAGGCCCGTGCCCCAACCATTTGCGGCCTTCCATTCCAATGAAGTTGGGTCGTAGTCGGGAGAACCATTATAGGGGTTGCCTGTCGGCAATTTCCAATCGCCGCCATGTTCAGTACCGAAATAGTACATACATGGGTCGCCCTTACCTGTCGACGGAACGTGATAAGAGGGATGGGAGACGTTGCGCTTGGAGGCAGTAGTATGGTCAGTCGAAGTGTACTCAGGGATATTGCCCCAAGTGGCACCGATGGCAGCTCTCGCGCCTTCGAGGTCGCCTTTCCACTCTGTCGGCGCGGCGAGAATATCGTCAGGTTCGAGGTAGGGCTCTTCATTGTCAGTCGGGTCGCTACTGATGGCGACCAGAGAACCGAACTTGAAGTAAGCGGCATAGACCGGTTCGTTTTCCAGACCGCCGAACTCTTCGAGGGCGTATTGACTGATCTCGGCGTTCGAAGCGTAGACCGACGAGCCTTTCAGCGTGAGGGAGCCGTCGGCCTTGTAGCCTATCACACCCGGCGCGGCGTGAACACCCACCGGAGCGGTCGGCGCGGGCTGGATACAGCGGATGGGGAAGGCCAAGCTGTTACCCATGGACGGAGACATATTTTCGGAGCCGAAATACAGGATGCGTCCGTTTCCCCATTCGTCGTCTGCGGTAGACGACCAGTAGACCCCCTCAGTGCCATTACCATACATGGAGCCGTCGTTGTATTGACGGTTACCTGCAGCAGGCAGAGATGTGCCCTGAGATGTTCCCATCGGGAATATTCCTCTGCTGGGTTTGCTCTCACTTGTACCCTCATCCCAATTGTAATAAACGCCCGGGATGGGAGTCGGATAATTTTCTCCATCATTAGAAGTACCGTCACGACCGACGAAGTCGATATTGTCCTGGTGGGAGGGAAGACGCCATGTGCTGCCAGCGCCATATCCGTTGCCGTCACCGTCACCGAAATAGTAGTCGCACGGGTCGCCCAGAGCATTGGCAAGGTTGGTACCGATGGTTACATTCGTCGCAAGTCCCGAAACTTCCGGTACCGCGCGCCACTGCTCCTCCTGACTGGCGACGTAGGCCTTGGTGGCCGCGAGGTCGCCTTTCCACTGGGTCGGCGAGGCGACTATGTCTGCCGAAGTGAAGGGACCGTTGTCATGGCTGCCCGCGGCCACGAGCGAACCGAACTTGAAGAAGGCCGCGTAGACCGGCACGGGCGAAGTTCCGTCGCCGAAGTCGAGGTAGGAGTCGCCTTCGAGGGTCAGGTCACCGGCTTTTTTCGGGCCTTCGCCGTCGGGGTCCTCGCCATAGTAACCTATCACACCCGCCGGAACTCTGATACCTTTCGGTATGGCCGGAGCGGAGTTGACGCAACGGACGGTGGAGCCGTTCGAGTAAAGGTTGGCGTTGGTGGGGTACACGCTCGAGCCGAGGAAGTACAGGTTGAACCCGGCGGTGTCGTTGTGCGCGGTGGTCGACCAGTAGATCCCGTAGACGCCATGATTGCTAACCATGCCATTGACGGCGTTGCGGTAACCCGCCGCAGGCAGGAAGATCGTCTTGTCGTCGTTGACCAGGGCCGAGGTTCCGCCGCCGGTATTCACGGCGGTCACCGGATTCCAATCGGTTGACACGGAACCGTACCAACCGGCGAGACCTCCGCGCGGAGTGCGGTAGGATGTGCCGCCGGGGTAGGCTCCGCCTTTGGTGAGTTCGGCGCAGATATCGCCGTGGCCCAGGAACGGAGCCTGCACGACATCGTTATCGCCACCGACTTCGAGGTGTTTGGCCGCCGAGAAACCGCCGTAAGCGTTTTCCGCGTTGGAAGCGGTGATCGTGCCCACGAAATCGGGATTGACCCACACCACGTCGTCGACGCTCCACTCGTCGCCCTCGCCGCCGATCATGGCGACCATCGAGCCCCACTTGAAGTAGACGGCGTAGACGGGTTCGTTTTCCAGACCGCCGAACTCTTCGGCTATCACGTCCTCGATGTAAGCGTAATCGTTGCCGACCTCGGTTTTAGCATAGGTGCTCGAACCCTTGAGCGTCAGGGTGTAATTGCCCGCCTTGGCGTCTGCGAGGGTATATTCGCCCGATTTCAGCTTGTCGTAGTCGCTTTTCTTGATACCCACCTGTCCCGGCGCGGCGTAGGCCCTTGCGGGTTCGGGGGTGCGGACGCAGCGGACTGCGAAGCCTGAGTTGTCACTGGTAGTGATCGAGGGATGTATCGATGCAGTGTCGAAGTAGAAGTAGTTCACGTCTTCGCCGTATACAACGGATGACAAGTAGGACCCATAGTCACCCTGATTGCGCACGGAGCCATTACCCCTGTCACGGCACCCGGCAGCAGGCAGGAATATCGTCTTGTCGGTGTTCACTACGGACTCTCTACCACTGACACCTATATTTACGGTGGTTACATGGCTCCAGTCGCCTCTGGCGGTTCCGCCAAGTCCTGTACCGGGAGTACGATATATACCACCCGTGAGTTCAGCACAGATGTCGCCGTGACCATCGGCCGCATTCTCAACGATATCGTTTTGATCTATGCCCGAGCCTTTGTCCTCAGCCTGCGTAAAGCCGCCGTAAATGCTCGCCGTACTGTCATCAGTGATCGTTCTGGCGTAGTCGTCGTTGACCCAAACCACGTCGTTGGCGCTCCATGTGTCGCCCCTGCCGCCGATCATGGCGACCATCGAGCCCCACTTGAAGTAGACGGCGTAGACCGGTTCTTCTTCCAGACCGCCGAACTCTTCGGCGATATCCTCGATGTAGGCGTACTCGTCGCCAACGATATCCGCGGCGTAGGTGCTCGAACCGCGGAGGGTGAGGCTGTAAACGCCCGCCTTTGCGTCTTCGAGGGTATACTCGCCCGACATCAGTTTCTTCAGGTCGCTTTTCTTGATACCCACCTGTCCCGGTGCGGCATATACTGCCTCGATCAGACGCGCCTCCTGCGTGACCCGGAGGTAGGTGGTGAAGCGTTTGGCCTTGAGAGTCCAGTCGTGGAATATCTCGTTGACGGTCGAAGTGTTGGCGGGAGCTTCGATGGTCACGGTGTAGATGTCGCCCTCGGGGCCCGACAGAGTGTAGGTGATACCGTCTATGGTGGCGGTCTTTTTCGTGGGATCATTGGCGACGAGTTGCTCTCCGCCCAGAGTCAGCGTAAAGTCGGGAACATTGGTCTTGATCTCGACCGTGGCGATCTCGCCGTCGCCGTCCAGAACAACATCCTGAGGGAAGATGTTGAGATAGTAGGTTCCGTCGAAATGGACCATGCCCTTCAGGCCTTCGTCCCAGTCGAGTATCTCGCAGGTCATGTTCATCGCGTTGGCTTCGTAGGCCGTGATGACGTCGGGATAGCCCTCGCCCGTAACTTTCTGGATGCTGAACTGATAGAGGTGGTTGCGCAGAACGTCGATCATATTGCCGTTCCGGGCGAAATCTATACGGTAGTAGCTCGTCTCCTCGTCGTAGGTTCCGTCGCCGTTCTCGTCGTAGACACCGCCCACGACAACCGCCATGCGTTCGAGATGGTTCTCGTCGCCCGAGGTGCCCGCGCCGTCCAGAATGGTTTCGGCTTCGGGAATGTAGATATCCTGAGTGGAGTAGAGGCCGTCGGTGGCCGCGAACGCGAATTTGGCCGCCTCGGTATCGATGGCCTCGAGCTTCGTCGTCGAAGCGGGGATCGTCGGGATATCTTCCGTCAGGTTCGCCATCACGGGGATCAGCGCGTAGCGGTTGTTGGGCCTGACGATGTTGACGCTCTGCAGTTCGAAGGGTATATCCTCTTCCTCTTCATTGAGTCCGTCCCACGACCACGGATAGGGCTGGTCGGCCGTGTATATCGGCTCGTGCCCCACCCCGACGTCGATGCGGGCGATGGCGCGCATGAGGTCGACCGACGGTTTGGACGACGGATTGATAACCATCTTGGGTGTTTCGCCCCACATCGGGATCGTGCCGCCCGAGGGGTACATCTTGCTCTCGATGACGTCGTAGATGGTTTTGATCACCGCACTGTAGGAGTTGCCTATTATCGTCGACGAGGTCTGGTCGAGATCGTTGATAAGCCCCCGGTCGATCAGGATTTCGCGGGCGTTGGCCAACACCACCAATTTGTATTGCGACGAGGTGCCGACCCCCATGCTCGGCGGAAGGGTGACCTTGAATTCGCCGGCGCCACTGTAAATGTCCTCGGGATGGGTCATGGTGCCCGTCGCGTCCTTCACGTCCTGCCCCGCCTTGATGTCGACGAGTTCGTCGGCGTTATCGAAGAGCAACACATAGACGTCGTCGATCGTGTTCTCGGCGGCATAGCTCAGAGAACGGGTCGTGGGCGAAGTGTAGCTTCCCGGCGTTTTCAGCCTGAGCACCAGATCGGTTTGGGTTTTCTTTTGAGGATCGTCGGGATCCATGGAGATATCCATAACGCAGGATACCGCCGAAGTCATCACCGCCGCAATGAGCAGAGTGTTTAGTAATTTTCTCATTTTCTATTATTATTTTTTTGTATTATATTTTCAATCTCTGTCGGTGATGGGGTTGAGGTTCACTATCTCCCAGTCGTAGATGTATATTTTAGTGGTGAGGTCGGAAAGGATCGATATTTCGATCGGGAATTCGTACTCGCGGTCGATGGCCTCCTGATCGGGATAGAGGAAATCCCCCTCTTCTCCCTTGACCTGCTGGATCGCGTCGACGATGTTGAGCGGATATATCATGCTTTTGCCCGAAACGGGGTTGACCACGTTGAGGCGTATGGGATCGGTACCGGTGTGACGGTCGACGTTGAGGTGTATGGTCTTAATGTCGACGTTCATCGTGCTGGGGGTGAGCGAACTTTGCAGCGGCTCGTAGCGAACCGTGCGGGCGTGATCGTCGATGGTGTTGTCCCATCCGTAGCGGCCGTTCTTGCCCGCGACCCAAACCTGAAGCAACTCGTCGGCATCGGCGCGCGTGGTCGCGTCATAGTGCGGCAGATGCTCTATACCCGTGATCGTGACCTTGATAACATTGGTGTTGCGGATGAAGTCGAAATCGACGCTCTGGTTCGTGAGCGGCAGTATCTTGAAGCTCTTCACGGCGGCATGGAACAGGTCGTCGAAAGCGGCGGTTCTGGGGGCGATATCGCCCTGCACCACGGCCGAAAGCTCGTCGTACTCGAGCATCATGTAGAACTCGCCGAGGGTCGTCTCACCTATGCGGATCGACGAATGGCGGTGTGCGGCGGCGTTCTCCATCCGGGCTTCGAAAAACCCGCCGCCGATCATATCGTCACTGCTGCCGCCCCAGGCCGTGAAGGTGTAGTCGCCTCCGGGAAGATCCTCGATCTCGGCATACCCGCGGGCGATGTCCGCCTCGGTCGCCTCGACGATGCGCACCAAAAGGCCCTCGGCATCGAAAATATATACATGGATATCCTGCACATGGTCGGTCAGTCGGTCGACCATCTCTTTATTCCATGTGTAGCTGAAATTCAACCTGAGGACGCCGCAATCGGAGAGATCCTCACGCAGACTGCAACTGATCGCCATCAGGGTAATAAGCGGTAAAACAATCAATTTTTTGAACATATCGTCTTTTTTAAGTTTTTGCCTTGTGGACGGCAGGGGAACCACCCCCTGCCGCCCTGTGAAAAAGAGTTTGGGTTAAAGAATCGGAGTGAGGCCCTCTATAGACCAGTCGATGACACCGACTTTGACCAACAGCTCGACATCTTTCGGGTTGGGAGTGGTGCCGATCTCGTCCATATCCAACGTGATACCGGCGGTTTCACCTATCTGGTATATCTTACCGCGCAAGAATGCGGTTAATTCTTCAGTGGTCTCCTCCTGGTAACCGGTTACGGTGAGGTAGCGGTCGTTGACAGTCTTAGGCTGATCGTAAACTCCTTCGTTGAGGGGGTCTTCGGCCATGAAGTTGATCTCGCTGAAGTGGATGATGAAACGGGGGAGGCTGCCTGCCGCCATGTGATAGGCCCAAACATTGCCTGTTCCGGGCTTAGCAGTTATTTCTCCAGTGACAGTGTCCACATACGATGCATACGTTCCCGCGTCGGCAACACCGACGTTGGGATCGGTCGGGTCAACCACTGCGGGGTTGGTCGAGAAATCCTTGCTCTGAGCCTGTTCCCACAAGTCGCCCGAGGGAGCGGCAGTTGCGGTGAAAGCCGAATAGTAGTCGTCTACATAGACACCGGCAATGGTGAAGGAGGTGACGTTCGCGCCGCCGACCACCTTGTGCAGTTCCATACGGGTGTAGAGCGGAGAGAGTTTGATGTCGACTTCACCCTTACCGTCGGCTACGATGTCGATACCCGCGGGGACACCGTTGCTGTTAGCCATGAAAGCATCGGCGTAGTCGTCGTTGTTGGCGATGTCGGAAATAGCTTCCTCGATATCCTCCCAATCGTTAAGAGCGGTAACATCGACATCGGAAGGCAGGTTGCCGAGGATGTAAACGCGTGAATCGGAAGGAACCAACTTGGGGTCTCCATTTTCGGTCAGAGTTTGACCCTCGTCGAGTGCCAAAGTGACATTCAAAGCTTCGGCGTGGAATACGGCGTCGGTGGCGTCGATCACGAATACGTGGCCGTCGATGAGTTCGAGGTTGCCTTGGGCACCTGCCGGTTCCGTGTAACGCGTTCCTGCAGCGGCTTTCACGCCGTCGATCTTGATTACGACGTGGGTCTTGCCGGCTTCGATCTCGGGGCCGTTACCTTCGTTCTTCGAGCATGAGCCCAAGAGGAGTGCTGCCGCGGCAGCCATCAGAAATACTTTTTTCATTGAGTTAAAATTTTAATTAATTAATAAAAAGGGTTTGTTGTTAGTTTGTAAATGTTTGATTTATTGTTTAGTTGGTCGTAGATTCCATGTGTTTGGCAAGTTCGGAGGCGTTTTTCGCACCGCGTGTACCCGCTTTGGCGAAAGCCTCGGCGGCGGCGGGTTTGTCGCCCTGCAGGAAGCAGAGAATACCCCTGTTGTTCCAATAGTCGGCGGAGTGTTCCTTCACCCTGTCCAAATAGCGGGCGGCGGAGGCGGTGTCCCGGCGGTCGAGGGCGCTTGCGGCGGCGTTCAGGTTCGCGATGTCGCTGTCGGGGAAAACCCTTGCGGCGGTCTCGAACACTTCGATGAAGTCGTCGCTTCCCGTAGGATAGGTGTTCGCGACGAGGAACATCTCATTCAGCGAGAGGCTACCCGGGCGGGTTTTGATAACCTCGACACCCTGCTCGACGGTGAAGGGAACGACGGTGTAATCGAGCTTATACTCCACCCTGCGGAGCTCGGGGTATATCTCGGTTTTCATGCGGCGGTAAGGCTCTCCACCGCCGAGCGCGGCAAACCGGCGCTCGCGGCTGTCGAGATCGTCCAGACCGCCGATGATCGAGAGCAGTTGATCCCTCTGAGGAAGGAAACTCTCCTCGACCAGCGTCCCGAGACCTTTCCAGTCCTCGCCCGCCCCACTCACGCTGAACAGGTTGCCCGGCAGGCCGTATGTCGAAACGATGTAGTTCTTCAGAGCCTCGGCCCTGCGCTCCGAAAGTGTCCTGTTGCTCGGGGCGCTGCCTTCGGGCGAAGCGTAGCCTACGATCTCGATACCGGTGATGGTGGCGTCGGCGTCGTTGCGCACGAGGTCTATCGTGGTGCGTATCTTCCTCAACTCGGCGGCGTTGTTCCTGAAGAGGGGAACGATCTCCGAGCGTCCCACCGCGAAGTCGAGGTAGGCCTTGCCCGATTCGCTACGCGCCTTCACCGCCTCTACTTCGGGGGTGATGAAACTCGCGGCGAAAAGCGGCTCGTAGATCACCACCGGAAGAGGAACCGGAGCCGGGATAGGTTCGGGAGCGGGCTGTGGAACGACGACAGGAACAGGCATCGGAGCCACAGCAACGGTTTTCGTTTCGCCGCCGATCCCGAAAATGAGATTCAGGGCGATCTTGGTCGGGCCGACATAGTGCTTCGTTTCGGGGCCGAGATTCGCACCGCAGGTACGGCATTCGAATATGTCGTAATCGAGGTAGGCATACCCCATCCCGAGGGTCGCCTCCAGTCCCAACCAATGGTTGAAGTTCCAGCGGTAACCGTAGCTCACACCCGCTCCGGCCAGCCAACCCTCGATGCGGTGGTCGCGCATGTATTCCGAGAAGGGGCCGTGGGGCAGATTGGAGAAGTTGTAGTATGCGTAATGGGCGTGAATACCGACAAAATGGCCTCTGAAGGTCTCTTCGGTCCAGAAGCGAAACTCGGGCTGAACGAGAGCGTGTTTCCATTTGCGGTTGTTGGAGAATGTCCACGGGTTGTAGTTGAACGGCACATCGAGGGATGTTCTCTTTCCGGTACGAAACTCGACGCCGAGATTCAGGGTCGCCGTCAGATCGTACAGCAAGTTGGTTTTAATGTTCCACGCGGGCAGGATTATCTCCTTTTCCGGTTGCGGCTGAATCTGCGAATCTTGTGTCGGCGCTTGCTCTTGGGCCGAGGCTATCGCTGGCAGTGTTAAAAACACCGCTAAAATTGTTCTTACAATGTGCTTCATCAGTTGGTCAGGGGGTATTTGATTGGGGGCTATTCTATATCTTTATTTTCGTAAAAAACTTTTATGTAGGCTGCTTGGCGCAGTTTGGGAAAAAAGTTGGTCAGCATGTAGCGGTAAGGTTCTCCTCCGTCCAATCGCATCAATTCACCCCGGCGTCCCACATTTCTTTGCGAGTCCCAGATCGGTGTGAAATCTATGATGTCGATGATGCGTTGCTTGCGGTATATGTCCGATTTTTCAACCATATCTTTCAGCCCCGCCCAGTCGGCCCCTCCGTTGATAATGCGTACGGTGCGGGGATCGACGGCGGTGTTGTCGGTAAGGAACTCTTTCACGGCTATCGCCCTGTCCCACGCCAAACGGTCGTTGAGTTCGGGTGTACCTTCGGGCGAGGCGAATCCGGCTATCAATATCGCCGTGATCTTTGTGTCCGGAGCGGCCGTGAGTGCGCGCACGACGGAGATCAGCTCCACGAGCCTGGAGTTGTTGTCGCCGAAATTGCGGTCGACCACGCTGATCCCCTGAGCGAAATAGATCGAGATGGATCCCTGCCGCGTCTCGGCGAGAATACTTTCGGAGAGTTCGTTCCGGCCGTTGTTGAAGAATTCGGCCTCCGAGCGTTGCAATGCCTGCTTGAGGCGTTCGAACTCCGATGCCGGAGCGACGAAAGGATGCTGAACGGCCAACCGCTCGCCCAGATTGTCGTGCCGAACTACGGCCGGTGCCGACACCTCGACTATTCGGGTCTCGATCTGCGGCTCGGCATCGAGTATATTGTCGGCGATAAGTCCCAACTCAACCTCCTCCGACGAACAACAACCGACGCTCACGCCTTCGAAGACGAACTGTGCGCCGTCCATCCAACTCTGGTAAGGCACGGTGGCGGTGTAATCGAGCGATCCTTTCGCGGTCATATAGAAAGGCTCCTGTTGCCAGACGCGCTCTCCGGTGGCAAGCTGGTGGCGGGCGTCGAGCGCCTTCGACCGGCGGCCGCGAATCACTATCGAAGGAAGGGTTAGCTCGCTGGCGCCGCTGCGCAACACCGGATCGACCACGAGGTTGTATGTCGCTTTCGTTGCTTTTCTGCCTGCGCTCAGGGTGAAAGCCACCGTCAGGTCTTCACCGGTGCGGGTCATTTCGATCCCGTCGACCTTCACCCGGCGAGGCCCCGGCTGGGCAATGAGGCTGCCCACCGGGACAAGCAATGAAATAATTATCGTAAATATCTTTACCATTTTCCGCCTATTACTTTATCATGAACACCACTTTGACCCCAATCTCGGTGGGTCCGAAATATATCTTGTTGAATTTTCCGAACTCGTCGCCGCACTTGATGCAGTCGCTCTGGGAATAATCGAGGCGAAGCATACCCGCTCCCACCGCGAATTCCAATCCCCAACGTCCAGAGAGCGGAAGGTGATAGCCGTAGTTTATACCCGCTCCGTAGGCGCTACCTTCGTAGCGGTACTCTTTCTCGAAAAGCAACGGTATGTCGTATCCGCCCACATTGTACTGTCCGTAGAGGGCGTGCACACCGAAGAAATGGCCGTTGAACCTCTCGCAAAGCCAATATCTGAACTCGGGCTTCACCACCCAATGGGCAAGTTTCCGGTTATTCTCCTCAGTGCCGCTCAGGTTCCGGCGATTGTATCCGCCCGCAAGTTCCAGCGAAGTGCGCTTGCCCAGTCCCAACTCTCCGCCGATGTTGAGGGTCACGCCCGCGGCCCACCAGAGAAGGTTGGTCTTAACGGCAAACAGCGGCGGAGTGTTGCGCTGGAAGGGGGTGCGTACCGGGCGCGAAGTGTACAGCGGCATCATTTCTTTCGACGGATAGTCGAAAACGCCGCTATGGGGCTTTTCGGTACGGATCGTGTCGTAACGAACCTCTGTCCGGAGTGCCTCCTGCAAGATGTTGTTCCTGGTGTATTCCCTGATATTCCTCTCGAAATCCTCGAGGCTCGGTTGGGGCGACGGAACCGGCTGAACCGGAACGGGATCGGGTTGGGGCGGAAGTGTGCGCACCACGATATAGCTACCCACAGCCTGACGGTCATAACGGTTCTTGGGAAGCGCATTGTCTAAAATCTCTTCGACGGAACCCTCCTGCTGGAGGGACACTTTCATGTCCTGAGGAACGTTCCCCGCCTCGAATATCACGGTGGAACCGGCCTGCCGCTTGATCTCGGCGAACAATTCCGAAAGAGATATCTCTCCTCCGGGCAGGGAGAGGCGTCCGGGTTGCTGGGCCGATGCGGTTGCCGCCACGAGCAACAGGCAGATCCCCGACAGCAGGGCTATGGTTCTATTTCTTTTCAAGGTAGATCGTATTTCCATTAATGTTATATTCGAATTCGCCGCTCACGAACTGCAATACCTCCATTACCTGCTCGATTGCCGAGGCGGTATCGAGCATGAAGTTGTAACGCCTGCCCAGATCGACGGCTTCACGTCCCTCGATCCGAACACCGTACCCGGCTTCGATCAGGTCGAATATTTCGCTCATGGAGATAATTTCGGGCTCGGATTCGAGTTCGGGCTCGGGCTCGGGTTCACTCCCTTCCGTCAACCATTGCGGCTTTTGCGTGTGGTCGAAGTCCTGAACGTCGGCCGTACCGGTCGCGGGGTCGAGAGTGAACTCTTTCCCTCCCTCTTCGAGGATTTGTGTTCCGCCGGAGTATTCCAACTCGACCCTCCCATCGTAGAGCGACAGTTTCGAAGCGCCATCCTCGGTTTGTGTGTGGAAATTGAATTCCGTGCCGAGCACCACGACCTTCAGGTGGCCGGAATGTATGACGAAAGGTTGCCGGGGATTTTCGGCCACATCGAAATAAGCCTCGCCGGAGAGTTCGGCCTCACGGGCGTCGTTGTACGAGAGAGTGGAGTTCCGGTTCAGAGTGACCTCGGTACCGTCGGCGAGGGTTATCTTTCTCACCTCGTCGAGGTGTGAGGAGACGGTCTGCGAGGGCACGAAAGCCGCCGCGACACTCCGGTCGTCCCGCGTGGCGTCCGATCTCATCGTCTGCCATCCGATGTAACCGCCCACGACGAGCAAGGCGGGGATCAACACCGCGGCGACCCACCTCCATCCCGACTTGCGGTCGAGGCGCATCGCTTTGGGTTTGGCGCTCATGCCCAACTGTCGTTTTGCTTTTTCCAGCGTGGTCAGACACAGAGGGCTCGGCCTGAGGGCGATCGAGAAATCGGCCTCGAACAACTCCTCCATAACGCTCTGAACCGCGGGATCGGACTCATTACGGAGCAACCAGCTATCGATCATGCCGACGACCTCTTTCGCGGTCACCTGGGCGATCAATATCTGCTTGATATTCTTCAGCCGTTTGTCTTTCCTTGTCTCTTCGTTCATTTTTCGCTACTTGTCGGTCCTGTTCTTAACAACTTTCCCTATCCGCGTGTCGTAGTTTTCGGACACAGTGAAACCGTCGGGACAAACTGCGTCCCGTGCGTTCCGAGTGTTCCTCTCATACGCTCATACACGTCATACATAAACAAAGTCGTAAAAAAGCCTGGGTAATCCCCTCGTATAGTAATAGCCAAAAAAGGGCCTCCTTACTGAAAAGATTTTTCGTTTTTTTACAACTTTTTAACGCACAACATGATATATCGCTGATAAACAGCGATATAAATTCACACGGTTGGATGTGGAAATTGTGGGTTTAGTAGTATAATGTACCGCCCGGGGCGATAATCATGACTGCGAGGTAAACGAGTTCTTTCAACTCTTTGGTGGCATTGTAAATATGGCTCTCCACGGTTCTTTTGCCGATATTCAATGCCTTTGCTATTTCATCGTTGCTCATGCCCTGTTCGCGGCTCATCTCGAAAACCTGGCGCCGCATGGGCGGCATTCCTTCGAGCGACAGGGCGATAAGTATCTTCATCTCGTCGGCGGCCAGTATCTCGTCGGGAGAGACATCGTGCAACGACGGTTCGGGGATCTCCGAAAGCGAGCTGTTACCGCTCTGTTTGTTTCTCTGGCGAATGAAGCGGAAAGCAAGGGTTCGGATGATGGCGTAGATGTAACCGCCGATATTTTTGTCGGGATCGACCTTGGCGCGATTATGCCACAGGGTGATAAAAACCTCCTGCGCTATGTCGGCGGCATCGTCGGGTGATTTTACGATTCGGGAAACGAACGTGTGGACTGAATCGAAGAACATCTTGTAGAGGTCTTCCCACGCCTTACGGTCGTCGTTGGCCAATCCAAACGCAAGTTCGCGCAAGAGCGTACCGGAGACGGGGTCTTGCGTGGATCTCGAACTGGGGTCAGTACCGGACAATCCGGTTTTTGGTGCCGTATTAGCCAAAAAAATAAGAGTATTAAAACTCGTTAATGATGCTTTGTCCCCCCAGAACGCGCAAAGATAACTAATATTTTTTTATACGATCATTTTATAATAAAAAAAATACATTTATGCGCAAGATGTAGGTAATTTGTAATAATGGACGGAGAATTCAGGCAGGCAAAAAAAAGAAGTAGCCGACCCCCGCGGGATCGGCTACTCTCTCGGATACATTGCCCGTTACCGGGAATGAATTAGTTTTTGACGCAACGGATAGCAAACGCATTATGCGCGGGCTGACCCGAAGCTCCGAATAACGAGTTACGGTTAGCGGAACCGTAGCTTGAGCCGTTATTATCACGGAATCGGTAAATTACCTTTTGGCCATTATACATATCGGAAACCCAATAACCGCCTTCGTAAATTGCACCTGCATCGACAATGTTAGAATATTGAACCGACACCCATTGGTTATTCTTGCCTAATGGCGCGACGTTCCACGTACCGAAAGGCATAGGCATTGCAACATTATGCCGCACTGTCATACCGGCATAAGGATACTCGACGATATGATCGTGGTAGAAAGCCTCAATAGCGCCGGTTGCACCGAAATCGCGAGTTTTGACATTAGTATCACTCCAATTTACAGAGCCGATTTGTGCATCTTCATCGACAACCAATGTGCTGACTCGCATATTCCTTCTTGCTGCATCCGTTCCTTGAAGTTCCCATTTGATTGCATATCTTACACCGTCGCTCTCTCTGATTTCTGCGGCAGGCATTCTTGAAGCAAGAAGTGCAATGGCGTCGATCCCTTGACCGATTTTGGGAAATATTTGTTCGAAATCGGCTACAACAGGCATCTTCCATCCGTCTGGGCAAGGATCGGCAGGCACATTCAACGCCGCTGCCCGTTCCGCCCAGTTCGTGCCACCATTTGCCCAAGGCCAATAGTCACCTGAAGCTGTTTCCCAACCAGTACTCATAACAAACCAATCAGGACGCCCGATAAGGGTCTGAGCATCCTGGTAAGAATATGAGGATCTGCTGTATGTATCATAAGGAGCAGGTTCCCAGCCATCGCCGGATGCATAGGCTTTACCGTAGATACCGTACTGGTATGAACCGGCGTCACTAACATATGAACCTTTAGCATCCCGATAGTCCGTAAAGCCATGATTACGCCCCCACTGATATAAACTGCCGCCGGAAGAAGCACCGATAGTGCTTGCATTCGTGCCGTGGTTATACACGAGGTTTCCTTCCGCCCATTTCAAAAGCGGGTTCTTAGTGTGGTCGGGTTCGGGTTTCGGTTGTTTGGTGATGGTCATATTGACCGGATAGCCCAGAGTGGGATCCGTGGTGTCGCGAATGAAAATACCTCCCGGAATTAAGTTTTTGGCTTCGAGCGAACCCGTAAATTGCCATTGGTTGTCTGTAGTGGTGAGAATGAACGTCGGAGTGATATTCATCCCCATGCCGAAAAGCACCCAAACATCGCCGTCGGTGCCGTTGATAATGGCAGGAGTCCCGTTATAGGCAAAGCCTGTGGGCGAAAACGTTAATTTGGTCGAGAAAGAGGAACCGGCGATAACGAGAACAC
>QMCD01000237.1_pt1 | contig 39420 bp, 65 predicted proteins | sample 1821841 | NCBI WGS metagenome assembly QMCD01 (sample SAMN01991225, study PRJNA193472) | Termite gut metagenome, whole genome shotgun sequencing project. | isolation source: worker | host: Macrotermes natalensis
CAGCTCTAGCCTTGCACTGTACGTCTATATCACCACGACTAATTTCCCAATAGGCGGACATTTCTTTCTGCTCTGCCCTCGAAAAAAACATTTCAAAAACAGGATTATTATGGAGAGCCCCAGACATTCCCAAGGCCTTGTCAAAATCAGCTACCTTGATAGGCTCTTTGTTTTCCTGAAGGGCCGTAGCACGCTGCTCTTTGCCAGCCTTAGTATTTCCAGGCGCATCGCAAATAGCATAATCTTGAGAAAATTTTTCCGGTTCAAGAAGCATCGCATGAAACATGCGCCCAAATTTAAGCGCATCCGTATCTTTTTGATGCCCGTCTTTCCAGGCCCTAAACTTGGCCGGGCAAGACGGCGGAAGCAGATACTTTATTCCGCTGTTCGATAGAGCATCGACCGCAAGATATTGTTTGTGAGTATCTTTGACTATTTTACCCATTTTTTACTCTTGAATTTGGTGGGCCTATTATTTCTCCCGGCCCCTGGGATAGCCGCCTATCTGTTTTGGCGGCGTGAAGGCCTAAGCCAGTTCGGTCGCGCGTCCTACTGCCCCGTTTAGCTTTTTGGTTCACAGTCGGTTTCGGTTGCTCGCTACTCTGACCTGTTGATTTATATATGTCATGGTTTTAAAAGCCTGTCAATAAGTTTTTATATTATTTCCCAAAACAAAATGTTGTGCAATTTAACGGACTAGGTTAATATTGAAGCGACAGAGGTGGGAAATGCCTATTAAAAATATGAAGATAGCTTTGCATACAGACTGGACAAGATTTCCAAACCTTGCTCTTCTGAAGCTTTCGGCTTGGCATAAGGAGCGGGGGGATGACGTGTCAACCTATCTTCCGCTTCTGCGATACGACCGGGTCTATTCTTCCAAGGTATTTTCCTGGGCTCCGGAAAATCCATATTTACCAGACAACACGATTAAGGGCGGAACCGGCTATGGGCTTTATAAAGACTTGCCGAATGAAATTGAACACATCTGCCCTGATTATACCGGCATGGACTACAGCCTGGGCTTTCTCACTCGAGGCTGTATCCGCTCCTGTCCCTGGTGCGTCGTTCCGAAAAAGGAAGGTGGGATACGCGCCCATGCCGATATTGAAGAGTTCGCCCGGCATCGCCATGTGGTGCTGATGGATAATAACGTTTTGGCCCACGATCACGGCATAGGTCAAATTGAAAAAATGGCCCGGCTTGGCTTGCGCGTGGATTTCAATCAGGGGTTAGACGCCCGGCTGATCGATGCGGACATTGCCCGGCGGCTTGCCGCCCTGCGCTGGCTTAAGCCTCTGCGCCTTTCATGCGACAACAAAAGCCAGATGGCTGAAATCCAAAGAGCCGTTAGCCTGCTTAGGGCGGCTGGGGTAACCCCACGGCAATACTTTTGTTATGTTCTGGTTAAAGATGTTGATGACGCGCATGAGCGCGTGGAGCTTTTGCGCACCCTAAAGGTAGACCCGTTTGCCCAGCCTTACCGGGATGCCCAAAACACCCCGGTTTTACCCCAGCAGAGGCAATTCGCGCGCTGGGTAAATCATAAAGCGGTATTTAACAGTGTAAGTTGGAGTGATTATAGAAGATCATTGAAAGGATAGTCAAATGTCATTAACTAACACCTACATGTTTAAAGACGTATATCCTCGCTTGTGTGCGGTTTTCGGAACAAGGACACAAGAGGAGTTTGCACGCCGTATGGGACTTTGTCAAGCCTCTGTTGCCGACAACAAGCGCCGGGGGGTTATCCCGGCGCGTTGGATACTGTTTGCGGTAGAATATTACGGAATTAACCCGGCTTGGCTCCGCACCGGATGCGGCCCCATGTACATTGTACCTAGTGTTCATAGTCTTTTTTTTGAGAATGAAAACCCGCTATAAAGCTAGCTGTTCTTGATTTGGGTTTTTCTCCAACCTTAAAAGCGAGCGGCTATCCCAAGCCTCTTCTATGCGCCTACACGCCACCTCAAAATAATGCGGGTCTTTTTCTATACCGATAAATTTCCGGCCCAATTTTAGCGTCGCCACCCCAGTAGTGCCTGAACCCATAAAGGGATCAAAAATTATATCCGCCATCGGTATGAGAGATAGACACCAGGCCATAATAGCTATCGGCTTTTGTGTCGGGTGCACTCGTGGAGTCCCAACCTCTGACCCCTTCGCATACCCATTCCATAAATGATTTTTAGTTTTGATTGACATGTCGAGATTTGTCCAAGCTAGCTCCGACTGTCCTAAAGAGACCCCGTCACCTATCCCCTTATTCCAGACCAGCCACGCGCGTGAAAGTGGCAACTTATCCGCGTAGCAATGAGCTCCCCACCAGATCTGAGGTTTATCTGGGCAAAGATTAAATATCGGGCGGGGGTCAAATGACATAGTTCCAAAGTCTCCGTGCATGGGTTTTTGCCTTTCAGTTATGCCCCAGGGACGTTTGTCCCCACCCCCATGCGCATATGCGTATCCGTATGGGGGATCAGCTATTATTGCGTCAAATTTTTCAATACAAGGTGCAATGTCGTAACAGCTGCCGCAAAATAAAGTCGCATCCCCAATTCTCATTTTTTATACCTCCACTCCCAAGGCGGGATAGCTTCATATGCCCAAAGTCCAGCTTGCGCCCACTGCGCCGCTATTTCACTTTTGAGCATGTTTTGGCATACTTGCTTGTCAGTATCGCAATATTTGGCATAATGCCAAGCAAGACCGGCTTCAACTAACATTTCTTGCACCGTTTTTTTTTTGTCCAGTTGTTGCAATAATTGCAACAACTCGCCCATAGCTTTCACCCATAGGTTCAACCTCAACTTGTGGATGCCTGCGGGTAAGCGACCGTACAAAAAGTTGAGCCTCCTTTGCGAACGGCTGAGCCCCCCATTTTCCCCTCTGCTCCATTTCCGGACAGTCTATACCATAAAGGCGCACCTTGATCGCGTGGCCGTGCTCATTGCGTACCGTAAGAGTGTCCCCGTCGTGGACTGAAATCACCTCTCCAGGCCAAGCCAAGGCATCAAAAAATGGGAGTGAAATGGCTATTATAATGAAAACCCCGATAATGATTGTTTTATTCATCTTCATGATTATCCCCCCCATCCTCATTTTCAAACCAAAAGTCAATTTCACACTCGTCGCAATGCCACCATCCGCTTAAGGGACCTTCATAGTCAGCATAGTAAGGCCTCGTTTCTATTCCGCATTCCGGACATTCGATTTTCATCTTTTTACCCCTTGTAAAAGGTCATTATCCAAATAGTTTTTTGTCTTTGTTATAAACTACGACTTTACTCATACTTAACCCCACACCTCCTTTTCGCACTTATGGTTTTTGACAATCTGCTCAAACTCTGCCCCCAACACCTGACTTGCAAGGCAGTATTTTTTTATCCACCCGGCCTTAAAATAATCGTCGAAAATTGACTTATACTGCACGTATTTTTCCGGAGTGAAAGACAGTGATCGGCGCATCATTGCCGAATTGATTGCATTATGCAGGCGGTATAGCCTTGTTCCTTCCGGGCCGGCCTCAATGACTTGCACCTGCTTGTACACGGGACGCGCTTCAATCTCTTTGCAGATTTCCAAAATTTCAGCGGGTTTAGGGAAAAATTTTCCGCGCTCATTCCAGAGTTCTGCGGCCTCCGAAAATACGGCGCTTGGAATATCTGCAATGGCTTTAACGCTTAACCAGAGTTGTGCCTCCGTGTGCGCCTGACCCTTTCCCATTTCCACCCGAAAAAACTTACCCCAACGCAAAATGTGCATTTCAATGATTTGGAGCGAAGCCATTTACCACCTCTTTTTGTGCCTCCTCTTCTGTGAGCAGGCGTTTAATTACTTCCGTTGCCGCCAGGGCCGCGTGCGCCTGAGCATCAAGAACGTCTTTATCATACTGCGCCCGCGTGTTGGGCGGAGGCTTATGGTATCCGTTCCCGTTACCGTTCGGACGTGCCCGGTTTTGCGCCCGCGACAGCCAGCTGACCATAAAGCGCTTAACGCCTCTATCCGTTTTCTTATTTTCAGGGTTGGCATCGCACCAGGCGTACATATTGCGGAGCTCCTGCATTACGTCTATCGCTGGAAATAAAGTGCTCCACTCTTCAACCTGTCCCTGCGTAATTGAGTATTTTTTCCCGGGAGAGATAAGGGGCATAAAAGCGACCTGTTCGACGTTTGGATGTTCTGCATATACCAGCATGGCAGTTTTTGCCGCCTGGCTTGGCTTGTGTTGCGTTTTTTTTCCAATAATACACAAAGTATTACCAGGCTCGCAAATAGGGCTTAAAATCGATTCTGGGGCGTTTTCTTCAACTGGTGACAATTTGTCACCAACTGGAAGCAACTCAGGTTCACTTGCCGCCTCCCCGGAGCAAACTTGTTTTGCCTCCGGGGTAGAAGTACCGTTAGGTACTTCATCTTTATTTCTGTTCTGCTCTGTATCTGTATCTGGTCGTTTCATCGCGTTTCGTTGCGTTTCAAAACGTTTCATACCGTTTCCATGCGTTTCAGTAGCGTTTCCGGAACGTTTCTGAAGCGTTTCAACGGATGCACTTTCCTTTTGCTTTTCACGATATTTCCTTACGCGCTCAGTGCTCAAATCGCTTTGAAACTGTCTTTTCCCCCAAGATGTGATTACTGAGTCTTGGATGTTTGGACGGTTTCCCACGCACATTGCATTTACCACTGATTCAACAGAGCCATCCTCAAGTCCGAGCATAACATTTAAACTTTCAGCGTCGAAATCCTCAATGGAACCCCTCGGCTCAGATTGTGATGCGCATTCAAGTAGGGCCGCCCAAACTGCTATAACGACTGCTATTGACTGCCCAGAGCGCCTGGAAATAAGCGGCCACTTACAATCTGACACTGTGCCATGATACCAGCGTAGCCAGTTCATATTTACCGCCTATTGTGCTGATTGTTCTTTATAAAAAAAATTGAGTTTTTACTATAGGTTGGTGAATCTTGTAGCCTTATTCGGTAGGTATAGACGGACGGTTGGCAAGAAACGACTTTTATCGCGTCAGGAAGAATGTAGGTACATGGTTGGACATAGGTCCCCAGACCAAAGCCAGAATGTTCCCAGAATGCCGGAACCCATCTTTTTTGCTCATCATTAAAAATTTCAATAATATACCAATAATAAGTTCTCATTTTTACACCTCCACTGCTCTAATCCTGAAAACAAGATGTGGATAGGAAATGCGCTGGTAAAACAGATATTCTATCGCCTCTGCAAGTGTCTGAAAGTATTTAGGGTCATTTTCCCATTTGAAGGTATATGTTATCCAGTCCAGTGTGTATGTATATTTAGCCATTTTGTATCCTTGTTTTAGAAATTATTTTCCGGAACAAACCGGATGCGGTGAAAAACATACTTGAATCCGATGTTGGCATAATGATATTCTGCAAGCGCATATTCAAGTTCATCCCAGCGCCCAAAAATTAGCCAAGATTCTGACTCTGAATGCCAAAACTCGAGTAAATATTGACCTTTCATTTCCACCACCCCTAAGGTTCAAGTTGAGATCGCAATATTCCCGGTGAAAACTCTTTTTCGCGTATATGCGCAAATACAATCCAACACTGCATAGGTGTAAGTTTTTCGGAACACGTTCCGTCACGACGCTTAGCATATGGGCATTCAAAACAATCGCATGGACGTCCGCGTTTTCCAAGTTCATTCGCAAGAATAGCAAGTTTTGTTTGAATAGACCGCTTTTCAGCCAGATATTCACTTTTAGCTTCGGAAATAAGACCTAGCGCGTGATGTATCATTAATTCAGCATGAGCGTTATCGATAACGTCATTATATTCAAACGTTTTCATATTTGACCTCCCCAAAAGCTTCTTTTTGCCGGTATGAGATATTTAAACCCTTGTCCGGTGGCAATCCATTCTGGGTTAACCCCGTAGTCAGTTACCACTTTTAAAATCCAAGCGGCTGGTATGGCATTGCGCCGCTTTCCGTCCGCTACGCTTGATTGCCGAATGCCCAAGGCGTCCGCAAGCTCAGATTGGTTTTTCGCCCCCGTGCATTCCAACAGGCGCTCAAAACAGGTGTAAAATTCATAGTTGCTTTTAGTCATTTTTTTGTCCTTTTTATAAAATCTTGACACCATTCATGCTTTCAGCGCTCATTCTTTTAGCCCTTTCTAAAGCCTCTATCTGCTCTTCCAACAATAAGACCGCGTCGTTCCCCTGATTTTTAGCCATTTTGATCCTCCGATAATTTTACTGTTATTTTAACTATTCGCCAGAAGGATTCGCTAGATTTATCAGCGGCCAACCTTAGAATTTCAGATGAGCGGCGTTTAGAGTTCAGAGTGTTTGATAAAGACCTGCCGTCCCCCCAGGCTCTAACCATAATTTCCAGCTTTATCGCGTTCCAGTCAGCAAGCTTTATAAGCTCATTTATCAGTTCCATTTCAAGCTTATTATCTTTACTCCGAAGAGGCTCAATCCGGTAAAGCAGTTCAGAAAACAGCCGGCGAGAATCATAAATAGGGTCAAATTGCCGCTTATCTTTTGAAAAACGTATATCTTCCAAGCTTATAAGGTTGTCCATTCTGCATCTCCATTAAGTTAGAATCCAAATGATTACGGGGACAAGCACTATAACCGTACACCCCGAATAAAATGCCCCCGCCCAAAAACGATTCCGGCGCTGTATGCCTCGCAACCTCTCTTCGGACTTTATGTGCTCGTATATAATACGCTGAAAATGCTCTGCCATTTCACGTTGGTTAAGCTCTTTCATCTACTTTGACTCCTTTTTTGACAACTCGATACTCGGAATTGCAGACAGCTCAATGGTACGGCGGTGGCAGATTACTACGGGCCCCAAGATGTTGGCATACACAGCTGTTTTTCCAAATAACTTTTTAGCCGCCCGGGCGATAGCAACCAGGCCATGGCGCGAACTATGCCACTGGGCGGGAACATACGAACTGTTCATGAGGTTGGTGGTGCAAACTTCGCCGCTTTGACATTCAAATGTAATTCTAAGCTTGTTCATGGTGCTCTCCTGTTTTATGTGGGGACTACCCTCGCTGTTGATTAATCTATAGCAAAAGCCTAATAGGGTGTCAAGTGATTTTTGATAAAAACTTGTTAAAACATTCTATGTCATTGGGGTTGCGCAAAAAATAAAAATGTGCATGAATAGGGGTAAGGGGATTTTATATGTTTGAAGGTATGACCGGGACGCAACAGGAACATGTGTGGATATGGCTAGCCTCGGCTTTCGCAATATGCTTTTTGGCTCACAGTCTCCGCAAGGTTATAGAGCGTTTTTTCGATAGAAAATACAGAATTTCCCGAGATTTTGCGAATTTTGAATCAATTTGCGGTGAAAATAGCGAAATTAAGGATTCTCACGATTCGCGCGAAAACGCTTTAAACCGTGGGAAATCGCTTGAAACTTCCGCAAACTTTACGGAATCGTTTGAAAACGCGTCAAAATCTTGGTGTTTTGCGAAGGATTTGGGGGATTCTGAACAGCTTCAGGCGGATTCAGCAACTTTAAACGGGAATTTACAGAAAAAATCAGAATCATAAATTTTGTAGATTTTGATTTTTTTTGCAGAAAATGAAAAATTTTGCAAAATCTATCCGACATACTTGACAAAGTTATTGCTGTCGCAGTGCTCCCGGCCACTGTCTTGGGGGCCTTGGGTGCTTTTTTGAGGTGCCGCCGCAACGGCAAGACCTGGTTACAGACCGGACACGAAGTCCTCGGCGGAGCGGTTGTTGCAAATATCGCAACCCCGATCGTTGCTGATTATATCCCCCAAAGCTGGCACGGGGCTGTTTTATTTCTTATCGGATTTGGAGGCGTGGCGTTCGTGGAGTGGGCTTACCACCTTTGCCTGGGCGGAATTGAACAAAAAATTCGAGAAAGGCTCGGATTGCCCAAGGCTAATGACGAGCGCAAGGAAGAAAAATGAAAAATTTCATTGGCTCATAAAATGGGATTTTTTGGAATATAAGATGTGCGGGCTCACTCCCCCCGGAGCCCTATCGGCCCCCGCGCGGGCGTAAAGGATAAACGGGTAGCTTTGAAAGGGATGCGCTAGGACCACGCTAAGCATCCGGCCCACAGGGCAGGCGGTGGGAGATAGCATGCTAGACCCGATATATCGCACATCATAGCGCTTTTGCTGGAACTTAAAAATTCAGCCAATCCCCGCCCTTTTCGGGGGGAAAATATAGCAGAAAAAAAGGAGAAGGATATGACTCAGGTTACAGGTATGATTTGTCCCAAGTGTGGTGGACAACACATTTTCGCAGGCAACAAAGGGTTCAGCGGGGCTAAGGCTCTGGGCGGCGCGGTTTTAACCGGCGGTATCGGATTGTTGGCCGGTGTGCACGGCTCAAAGCGTGTTCGGCTTTCATGTATCTCATGTGGGTATTCCTGGGTGCCGGAAGAAGAATTGAGACGTGAGAACCTGAAGCGTAAAATGAAGCCCTGGAACCGGCTTGCGCTCGTCGCCTCTGCGATTATGATCGCATTTATCATCTGGATTTTGTCTCTGCCCAGAGTTGAGGGGTAGTTTATGACGCGCAAATCACCTAATCTTGAACTCATTCCAAGAATCCTTGATAGAATATCTTTGGGGTCAAGCGTGAGAAAAGCATGTGAGGCCGAGGGTATGGCTATAAATACCTTTCGTGAGAACGTTGACAGCGAACAATACGCGCGCGCGCGTAGCCTTTGCGCCGATGTTCACTTTGACGAACTGGATAATTTAGCCGACCAGGTTAAGGCTGGCGAGATTGACGCTAACGCGGCCCGGGTGGCGGCGGACATTACTAAATGGCGCGTGGCCAGAATGAAGCCGTGGGCCTACTCCGACAAGATGCAGGTGGAAATGTCCGGCCCGAACAAGGGGCCGATACAGGTTGCGGACATATCCAGCATGACCGATGAGCAGTTGCAGACTATTTTGGCAGTGGGTGTAAAATGACGTGTATTATCGGTTGCACTGACGGCACAAATGTCTATATGGCCGGCGATGAATGTGCATCCACTGGAGACTATTCAACCGTTATCGGCTTTTCAAAAGTCTTTAAAAAATGTACCCCATGCGGTACAGAGGTATTAATAGGCTTGCGCGGCAGACTCTTTACTGTACAGGACGATTTTAGCGTCGTGCAACATGCGGAGCCATATGACGCCGTCGGATGTGGATGCTGGGAGGCATTGGCTGTAATGTATGCTTTACAATATTTTCAAATTCCAGGTCAAGAGGCACTACCTAAAGCCCTTGCGGCGGCGGCAAAGTTCAACTCCGGGGTTATGTGCGGCGATGTAGTCCGAGTTTTTAAGGCTTGACAACTTCACGGGAGGATAGAACGATGGGAATGACGGCTGTAATAGCAGTAGCCGTGTTGATGCTGGGCGTGACCATTTACGCGATTTGTCCTGTGCCCCCCTCAAAAGAGGATGAGCGCAAAGAACTTGAGTTAAGGTTACATGATATCCTGGCGGATAAGGTGTAAGTTTTAATGTTAGTGGCTGAATCAAGTCTGCCGAAAATTGCACTACAAGAGCTGGCTAGGCGTGAGTTGGCCCGGCGGCACATGGTTAATTTTGTGCAGTTCACATACCCAGATTACAAAATGGGCTGGGTGCACCAGGAGATTTGTGCGGAGTTGGACGCATTTTATGAGGCGGTGGAGGCGCGAGAGTCTCCCCGCCTCATGATTTGTATGCCTCCTCGGCATGGCAAGTCAGAGTTGGCAACCCGCCGCTTCCCTGCATATGTGTTTGGCCGTAACCCGGACATGACAATGATAAGCGCAAGCTATGGCGCTGACCTGTCAAGCCGCATGAACCGGGATGTTCAGCGTATAATGGAAGATAATCAGTATAGATTGCTATTCCCGGATGTTTGCTTATCAGGAAAGAATATCAGAACTGTTACAAGCGGCAACTATCTTCGCAACTCTGATATATTTGAGATAGTCGGGAATAAGGGTTCATACCGGAGTTCAGGCGTGGGCGGTGGTATAACCGGTATGGGCGGCGACATACTGATTGTTGATGACCCCATAAAAGACCGCGCAGAGGCCGACAGCGCCACAATTCGGGAGAATGTATGGGATTGGTACACATCCACATTTTACACGCGCCTTGCGCCCGGTGGGGGCATTTTGCTGATACAAACCCGCTGGCACATGGACGACCTGGCCGGGCGGTTGCTGGAAGCTCAAAACACAAATAGCGGCGATAAGTGGAGAATAGTTAATTTTCCCGCCATTGCCGACTGTGACGAGGCCAACCGCCCGGCCGGGGAAGCCTTGCACCCGGAGCGTTATCCGCTTGAACAATTGAACATCACAAAGCAAGCCTTGGGATCCCGTGACTGGGAAGCGCTGTATCAGCAAAAGCCTGTGCCGGACGGCGGGGCCATATTTCAAAAGGATTGGATTAGGTATTGGACGTCCCTTCCGCCGCGTTTTGACAAGGTTATATTTAGTTGGGATATGACTTTTAAGGCAGGCACGGATAATGACTTTGTGGTAGGCCAGGTCTGGGGCAAGGCAGGAGCGCAGTTCTATCTACTCGACCAGGTGCGCAGGCGCATGGGGTTTACGGAGACTGTGAACGCGTTTCAGTCTCTGGCTCATACCTGGCCCAAGGCCGGCGAGAAGCTCATTGAGGATGCGGCTAACGGGCCAGCGGTAATTGATTTTCTAAAGAAGTCGGTAACAGGTATTATTCCCATTAAGCCAGACGGAACCAAGACGGCCCGCGCGCACGCGATAACAGCCCTGTTTGAGGCGGGCAACGTGTTGATCCCGAGCCCCCAACTTGCACCCTGGGTCAAGGAATATGAAAGTGAGTTGCTTCAATTCCCATCCGCCGCCCACGACGACCAAGTAGACGCCACTACGCAGGCCTTACGCCGACTTGGCGGGGGCGGAATATTTAGAGTACATCCGAGCAATATCAGGCGGCTGATGCGGGCAGTGTGAGGTAGGAAAAGGGCTTGCAACAAATCCTAAAAAATGTCAATGATTTTTTATGAAAAAGACACAAAAGACTCCAACCCCTTCCAAGGTAGATTTAGACCTGCTTAAAAGCTACAGCACCGGGCTTGATTATGGCCCCCAGAAAGTCCTGACAATAGCCCAAATTAAAGACTTGTATGGGCCTGCTAGGTCTCTTGGGATACCCGAAGACCGGCGCGAGGATATAGCCCTGGCCCAAGATAGCGCCCTTATGGACATGGGATTTTACTCGCTTGTCCAACATTCTTTCAGCATGGGGCAGAGCCCACAGTCCAACCCCTTTGTCGGGTATGCGGCACTGTCAGGACTGCGCGAAAACGGGCTGATAAAAGCCGCCGTGGGCATTGTGGTTGATGATATGTTCCGGGAGTGGATTGAGGTCAAGTCGGATGATGATGGCCGCCGGGAGCAAGTTGATAATGAGCTGGAACGCCTGCAGGCGAAAAAGCGCTTCAAGGAAGCGGCTGAATATACACAGTATTTCGGGGGTTGTCTGGTCTATCTGGACACTGGGGTTAACGATCCTGAAACATTGCGTACCCCGCTGAATTTGAGCGATAAGTCAGGGGAGTTGGTATCTGGGGGCTTGCGCCGCCTGGTGGTGGTGGAGCCAATAAACATATCCCCCGGCAATTACAATGCCAACAACCCTTTGAGGGAAGACTATTTCGAGCCTAAATCGTGGTGGGTTTTGGGGCGTGAGGTGCACGCCAGCCGGTTCATTAAATTCACGTCCGGCGACTTGCCAATCTTGCTCCGGCCCTCTTTCAACTTCTTTGGGATTCCCCACGCCCAAATACTTTGGGATTACGTCCTGCACTTCCAACAGAACCGGGTGGCCACAAGCCGGATGTTGTCTAAGTATTCTGATTATATTCTGAAGCTCAAAGACTTGCGTGACGCCATGACAGCTCCGAACGGGTTGCAGGCGGTAGATGGCCGCCTGGCAATTATGTCTAGGTATCGGAGCAATGATGGCATTACGGCCATAGATTTGGATAATGAGGACGTTGTGAAGGTTGAAAGTAGCCTGGCCGGGCTGGTGGATATTACAAAATTTGACCTTGAAAATATTTGCGCTATCAACCAAACTCCCGCGGTTAAGCTTTTAGGCATATCCCCAAGCGGCTTCAATGCGACCGGTGAAAGCGACATCAGAAATTATTACGACCATGTATCTAGCCAGCAAGACAAGCTACTGTTTGAGCCGGCCAAGAAGCTCTTGCATTGTATCCAGCTGAATATCTTCGGAGGCATTGACCCCGGACTACAATTTGAGTTTAAAAAGCTTGGGGGAGAGGATAGGCAACTTGAAAGTACTGTGCGTAAAAGCAACTCTGATACAATGGCCGCTATGGTCATGGCGGAGATAGTCACGCCAGAAGGAGCGCGCGCGGCTGTGAAGGCAAACCCGGATGAATACCTTCACGGGCTGGTTGACGGCATCAACTCCGACGAAGAGGCCATTGAGGCCATGGGGGCCGGAGAGTTTGAAGACACTGATACCTATGGCCTGCCGGATGCCACTGAACCTAGTTCAGGCCCTGAATCTGAAACGCTCAAAGAGCTGGATGAGCAAAGGCGTCATCCAGTAAATAAAGAGCTTGTGGGCAGAATTAATTTGTAACCATAGCCTTTTCAAGCTCAAATACGCGCCACTCCAAGACGCCTATTTTGATTTGGTACTCGGTAAAGCCCAAGGCTTTGAGTTCAGCTTCAATACTCCAAACCCGTTGACATTCATCCGTCAAGATGCGGGCGGCAGTGCTCGAAAAGGGTTCGGGGATACAATCAAGTGACTTGATTGTATTGTTGTGAGCATTTATCGCGCGGGTCAGAATTTTAAAAAGAATAGTCCTTTGAACGCTGTCTTCTTTGTCGATATTGTTCATGCTAATATCCTCCATTTAAAATGTGAACTGATTCTCAATATGAGAATATAAAATCTTATAACTATCGTCAAGACAAAAAATACTTAGTATTGACGATAATACTTATTACTGTTAAGGAAAAAATTATGAATAAAGGCAATGTGATACTACCCCCTGACGCTGTTGAGCGTAAGTATCAATCTTTGCTTGTAAATTTTGCCAGGCAGATGAGCGCCGACTTGCTCCCAAAAATCAAGAAGCTTTATGCTTCCAGCGCCCCACAGTTCTCCCCCCTGGCACAAGACGCCAAGCTGGCGACCAATGTCTTTGAAGGCCTTTTTGAAGCTTCCCTGGCGAAGTGGCTGAAAAAGTCAACCAGTATGGCCGACAAGTATGCCGCCTGGTTTGCGGGCGAAGCAGAAAAGGCGACCACCAAGAAAATCAAGACGGCCCTGAAAGATATTGGCTTTACTGTCGAATTTAAGCAGTCTGACTATGTTATGAATATTTTGGGGGCAACCACACAAGAGAATGTTGATTTGATTAAATCAATCCCCCAACAATTCCACGACAGAGTCAAGGGCATTGTCATGCGGGGGGTGCAGAACGGTCAAGACGGGCACTATATCGCTACAGAGCTTCAAAAGCAGTTTGGCATTACCGAACGCCGGGCGCGCTTTATTGCCCGTGACCAGGTGCAAAAGGCCAATTCTGCGATTGCCGAGGCCCGTAGCCAAGAAGCCGGGATTGAGTATGGATTTTGGCGGCACCGCCCCGGCTCGAAGAAGCCGCGCCCTACGCACCTGGAAATGCAGGGCAAGCGGTACAAGCTGAGCGAGGGCCTTTATGACTCTGCCGTTAAGCGCAAGGTCAAGCCGGGGGAACTGCCCGGATGCTTGTGCGCTTATCGACCAGACCTTGACAGCTTCAACCCTAAGGCCGTAGCCCCTAACGTAACCATGAAGCCGGTGAACAAGAATGCTTAGTGTTTCCAGCGCCCTTAAATCCATATTTCAGCCCGCCATGGCGGGTGATGATAAGTGGATAACGGTGAAGCCTAACGGGCCTGATGCGGTTGGACGCCCCGCGTTGATTGGTGAAGGTGGTGAGATTAAGGCTGGCATGGGCGGAAAATTTACAGGTGAAAAAATAAATGAAATTTCACGAACTTTTGAAAATGAGCGCTGGAGCAAAGGGGAGTACCCAAGCCAAAAACAGACCCCCAGCGCCGCAAGCAAGCCCGCACCGGGCACACCAGAGTTTGCCAAAGCTGAGCGCCAGCGGATGCGAGTTGGGATTGAAAAGGATATGGCGGACGTACAGGCCCGACTTGACGCCGCAACTGCCAAAGGATCCAAATCCGATATGCGGCGCGAAAAGAAAAACATGGCCATTCTGGAGGCTCAAAAGAACAACCTTGAACGCATGGAGCGGCAGGCCTCTGGGGTTCCTGACGTACCAGCCCAAAACGTGAAGAAGGGCAATATCCCTGTATCCGTTGTGCGAGAGACGCCTAAGGCTGTACTCGTAAAGAATGAGCAGGGTGAAGAGGTCTGGGTGCAAAAAAGAAGTTTCAAAGACGGCCAAGTCTCTGTGGTACAGTTTGAAAAAAGTAAAAGCCAGGGCGCTGAGCGGCAGAAAGAACGTCAAGAGGCTACACAGTTCAGGAACTCAGCCCATACGCTTGGGGCCAAGCCAGCGCGTGAGACTGATAAGGCAGTCGGGTATGAGGTGGAGGTAAATCCGGGTGCAAGCTCTTTGCCTTCGCAGAAAAAAATGATTTGGATTCCAAAAAGTCAAGTTGACAGTTCGGGTAAAGTGCCCGGATGGCTCATTGAAAAAAAACTTGCAGAGGCTACCGAGGGCGGTGGATTCATAGAGGATTATATGGGTTTTGAAGCTATTGACAGTACCCCCCGTGAACGCTTTGCCCTAGACACTTTCAGCAAGCGCCGCATTGATGATAACGGTTTTATGCATGTATCCCTTTGTCATATCAGCAAAGAGAGTGTAAACCCCTATTACGGGCGGGAAATTCCCAAGTGGAAAGAGCTGGGGCTTGACGCTGAAAAAATCTATCAGGGGTACCGGTCCGGACCGGAGTTGGCAAAAGGGGTTGCCACTTTCAACGGGCTCCCCCTACTTTTTGGGCACCACCCGGAAAGCGCGGAAAACCCGCAAAAGGAACACCGAATAGGCTCCACTGGCACAGAGGCGGCCTTTGACGCGCCATACTTAAACAACGCTTTGAGCATCACGGACGCGGAAGCTATCGAGGCTATAGAGAGAGGCGAACGCATTGAGCTTTCAAGCTGCTACCGGTATGACCCGGTATTCGAGCAGGGGGAGTTCGAGGGCAAACCATACGATTTTATTATGACTAACATCAGGGGCAACCATGTTGCGCTTGTTGAAGAGGGCCGGGCAGGCTCCGACGTGGCTGTGGCGGATGAACAGATAAAACCTAAACCCATTGCGAGGATTAAAATGGGAGTAAAAGAACTTATTGAAAAGCTTAAAGCTTTTTTGCATTCCGCCGAGAATGCCGGCGCAGAACTTGACCCGGATAGCTTGGAAAAGGGCAAAGAGCTGATTAGCGACATGAACGCCGTTTTTGGCGAAAAACCGGCAGAGGACGATGAGCTTGACGGCTTGGGCGCGGAACTGTATGCGCTTATCGATACAATCGAAGACCGCGAGCTTGCTGATAAAATCAAGGCCAAGATTGAAGAAGCCCGTATGTCTGGAGGCCAAGACGAAGACCCTGAAAAGGCAATCGACGAGGAGGAAACCGCTCTGGAAAAAGAAGAGCAGGTAGTCGGGCAGGCCTTTGAAGCGGGCAAGGAAAGCGAGAAAAAAGAGGAAGGCATAACCGCTATGGACGCCGCCCTTATTCAGAACCGAGCAACTATGAACGCCCGCAATCACTTGCGTGCGCTTACCGATGCCGCCCGAAAAGTACGCGGCCTGTGCGGCGAGGTTGACCCCTTTGCATTCGATAGTGCCGGTGAAATTTACAGGCACGCCCTCAAGTCTTGCGGTATGCGGGTAAAGACCCGTGATGTAGCGGCTCTTGGCGATATGGTGCAAATGGCTATGGACGCCAAAAATTCTGAGTTTAAGCCGGTTCATTCGGCTAGCCGCATGGAATTTTCTGGCCCCTTTGCAGGCCTTAAAAATATTAAAGTGGAGCAATAACCATGCAGAGACAGGTATTTATCGATGCCGCCGTTGGTGTTCCGGGCATGAAAGCAGATATGAACACCTTTGACTACTACCCCAACAACCTGCTTGCCGAAGGGGAGGCCGGGATTGCGGTAGGCACTTTTGTTTGGCATGGGACCGACCCCGCAACCCAAGGCAAATATGGTGGCACTGGAGCCCCCATTGGCCTTGTGGAGCGCAATATTGTATATCCCAACTGGGACATTACTGACGACGGCTCTGAGATTATCCAAGAGGGCCTTGTGCTGACCACTGCCACTTACGGAGCATTCTGGGTCAAGACTACCACCGCCGCAACCGTGGGGCAGTCCGTATTTGCAATCGCCGCTGACGGTACTATCGCTACCGGGGCGGCCGGTGGATCTGTGGCTGGTGGTGTGGAAACCCCCTGGACTGTGCATACCGCCGGCGAAGTGGGCGATGTAATCATTATCAAGCGAGTATAACGCCATGAATAAACCTACTTTTGAACAAGTCGCGGCTATGGGTTTTAACTTCCCGCAAGCTCGCCAGTGGATTGACAGAGGCGAGATTAATCAGTTGGCCCAAGACGCCGCACTGATTACCACGCCCAACACTACCGTACCGGTTGAGCTGTTGGCCTATATTGACCCAATGGTCATTGAAATTCTCACCGCCCCCCGGCGCGCACGCGAGGTATTTGACGAGACAAAGAAGGGCGATATTTTCACAACCGCTTATGCAAAGTGGCGTATTGATGAGATGGTTGGGCGCACCCAGCCCTATTCCGACTTCGCACACGCCGGCGTTTCGGATGTGAACAGCAACTGGGCCAATCGCGAACAGTATGAGTTCCAGACCACGATTCAATACGGTGACAAAGAGACAGCTGTTTCCGGCGTGGCTAAAATCAACCTGGCTTCCGCCAAACAGATTTCCGCCGCCACCATTCTGGATATTGACTCCAACCGCTTTTATCTGCTCGGCGTCGAGGGCCGCAACATTTACGGCCTGCTCAATGACCCCAATCTGTTGCCCGCGATTGCCCCCCTTCCGGGTACTGGTGGGCTGACTTGGGCGACCAAGACTGCCGATGAAAAATACAACGACGTAAGGGCTCTGTATGACCAGCTGGCCGCTCAGGGTAGGGGGTACATTACCCGCGATACACCGATGAAGTTGCTGTTGTCGCCTGAACGTGACGGTTCTCTGGCCACCACCAGCCTTTACAACCAGTCCACCCAGGCTATGATTGTGGCCAACTTCCCCAACACGCAAGTGGTTGTTTTGCCAGAACTTTCCACCCCGGTGGCAACTGACGGCCAAACCATGATGCTGATTGCTCCTCACTTGTTGGGAACCCCCACTGGGGAGTTGAGCTATGGCGCAAAGGTGGTTGCGGGACGCGTTATTCCCGAACTTTCAAGCATGAAACAGAAGTGGATTAGCTCCACCTATGGCGCGATTATCCACCGACCCTTTGCGATTGCAACAATGGAGGGTATCTAATGGTTCGCGCCAAGAAGCAAAGTAAACAGGCTGTTGCAAGCACGGATGTGGTGGTTGCGTACAACTCTCCGCGCGGGATTGTGTTCAATCTTGATGGGCGCAAGGTGCTTGTGAATGGCAATGCGACGCATCTGTGCGGCGCTGAAATGGGCATTATTCCGGTTGGGAAGTACGGCTACACTATTATGCCTGCTTCCGACTGGGAGCAGATCAAAGCCGTCTATGGCAAAATGAGTATGTTCACAAGGGGCTTGATTTTTGCCGAAAGCAATATGCCAAGCGCCGAGGCCCGTGCCGATGAGCAAGCTGAACTCCGCCACGGGCTGGAGCCTGTGGACGCGAACTCAACCGAAACCGAGCCCGCTGAAAAGGGCTAACGAGTAAACTATGCCGCCAGTAACTTTTGACCCGATTAAATTCAGAGAGCGCTTCCCCAAATTCGCGAACGAAACGAAGTACCCTGATGGGCAGTTACTGGCGGCATTCCAGGCCGCTGAGGTATATGTGGACAACACCGACAGCGCAACAACCCCCTATGACCCGGACAAACAAATTTTTATACGTGAAATCATGCTGTACACCCTTGTTTGCCACCTGCTGACCTTGCAGGATTGGACAATGAACGGGCAGGCTGGGCCGCTTACGAATGCAAGTGAGGGCAGTGTAACGGCTGGCTTTGCGTCACCTCACTATCTGGGCAACGGGCGCGATTTTTATATGCAGACCCCTTGCGGTCAAGCTTTTTGGCAGATGTCGCTACCCTACCGCCTTGGCGGCCGGTATAGACCTGTATTCCATTTCCACCCTTGGGGTTAACAGCATGGCTAAAATCACAACCAAAATGTCCGGGGGGCTTGAAAAATACATAGCTGAGCTTGTAGCCGCTAATGGCGCAGGCGTGCGGGTAGGGGCGCTTGCAGGCGCTACCTACATAGATGGTCCGCTGGCTGGTGAATCAGTGGCTGTAAATTTGGCCCGTCATGAGTTCGGAGCAGAAGTAAAAAAAGAGGCCCGTGATGCGACTGTTTATTTTAAGAAAAATAAAGATGGAAGCGTCGGGAATCTTTTTGTCAAAAAAGATAAAAGTGATTTTGCGCAAGATGTAAATATCGGGGCGCATACTTTTAAAATCCCGGCGCGGGCACCTATCCGCACCACAATGTTCAAGAAAGAAATTGAGTGGCGGCGAGAAATATTGAGCTATTTAAAGGCTTATTCTTCGGTAGAGGGCATAGATTTTAAGGCCGCCTTAACCGAGGTGGGCGATATAATGGCCCAGGATATCCAAGATGCTTTCACTAACGGGCTGTTACCTCCCCTTAAGCCTAGTACCATTAAGCAGAAAATCAAAAAGGGATACGGAGCCCATGCAGGCCTGGCCGTAGTTCTGACCGGTCAGGCACAGCGCTCTATAACTGCTGAGTATATTGAAGGTCAAAAATGATGAACCTACATGCCATTGTGAACCCCGTAATTGCACAGTTGCACCCTAATGTTGGGGGCACTCTGTACCGATCCACCGGGCAGGTCAACGTAATGGGCGACATTAAGCAGACATACGCTCCCGGTGAAAGCATACAGATTCAATTCCAAAGTGAAGGCCCTACGGTGCTGAACCATGTTAATAAAATAGGACAAGAGGAAGTCACACGCAAGCTGTACCTCTTTTCATCCGACACAATGGCTAACCGCGTGGCGGGCATTGTACGGCCTGAAACCCGTAATGGTGACATGATACAGATAGACGCGGGAGCGGGATGGTATGCGGGCACCTGGTGGCTTGTGCTTGGGCCGGTGGAAGATTTTAGCCATGCCGGTTGGCAATGCGTTCGGGCTACTATGCAGGTCATACCGCCTACGTTAGGGGACTAAAATGCTTACGGTTACCGCCGCCTTGAAACGTCTTTTTATCCCACTTGCACAAGATGACAAGTGGATAACGGTCAAACCTAATGGCCCAGATGCTGTCGGGATACCGGCCTTAATCGGTTCGGGTGGTGAAATTAAAGCCGGTATGGGTGGAAAGTTCGACGGCGAAAATATCAAAGATTTGGGCAAAACCACAAAAAAACAGTCCGCTCCAATAAAAAAGCCGGCTTCTACTAATCCTAGACCCGACACAGCTCATGGCAATGCAAGCGTGGAAATGACGCCAAGAGAAGTTGAAGCCATGCAAAATTATTCTGGTGCAATGTATAAAGGCCTTAATGAGAGGTTACGCGCTGGGAAGGGTGCATCAAGGGGGGACGCCGCCGACCTCAAAGAAATGGACAAAGCCTTTGCTAGGGCCAGCACGGTTGAGCCAATGACTGTCTATCGCGGCATAGGTCCAGAGTTTGCAAAACAGCTTAAACCTGGGGTGTCATTTACAGACGGGGGATTTACGTCCACAACTTCCAGCCGTGATATTGCGGAGGGATATTCTACATTTGGGGGCAGTGGCGGCGCTGTCATGGAGGTAAGAGTACCAAAGGGGGCAAAGGCTATATCCCTAAAGGATACGAGCGCTTTTGGGGGCAAAACTTCTGTTGCCAAAAGCGAGGAAGAAATTTTATTGAACCGTGGTGGTAAATATCGCGTGGTGGAAGTAATCCAGGATAAACCCAAGACGGTGAAGGGCAGAGATGGCCGCTCTAGAAGAGTGACACCACCGCCAAGGATAATTGTCGAGGTGGAAGCATGAGCCAATATTTTGATGACGGCAAAGGCATAGAAGTTGTTTCCGACAAGCCGGAGGGAAGGAAAAGGAGCATTTCAAGGACTCTTGCTGAAATGACAAAAAAGTACAACAGTAAAAAAAAAGCACAAGATAAGAAAGGTTGCCAAAATGGATGAGCTTGCTTTGCCGACAAATCCTGAAATTGCCACCACCGGTAGGCTGAAAGATGCCCTGTTCAGCTTTGTGGCTATGTATGGTATTCCAGGTTTGCCGGCAAAAAATATTTATAACGCCAACCTTAACCGCATGAGCCTGCCCAAGGGGAGTGAGGAGTATGCTACTATCTACATTTTATCCCCCATCCGTCACGGTACTCCGGTTGAAACACTGATACCCGGCGAGGGGGATGCACCTGATAAGCTGGCAATCACATCCCTATTTGAATACATGGTTCAAATTGACTTTTATTCAAATGGCAACGCGGCCCGTGAGCGGGCGCTTGTGCTTGCCAATATCGCCAGGTCAAGCATCGGGCCGCAATTTTTCCAGCAATTTGGGGTCTCCCTGCTATATGCCGATGACCCCTCAGACCTCACGTTTGTATCGGACGCCAATCAGTATGTCCAGCGCTGGATGATAACCCTGCGCGTAACTATGCCTGAAACGACCACTGTTGAGCTTCCAGGCTTTGACGTGGTTGCCATTAATCGACTTGAAAACGTGGATGTTCATCATCCACCTGTGGAGGATTAAAATGCCAATTCCAGCATCACACATCGTAAACGTACTCCCCCGCGTTATTGACGGGGGCAGTCAAAACCTGGAGCTTAATGGGCTTTTGCTTTCTGAAAATCCCATTATTTCCGCTTCAACTATGGTCCTGGGCTTCCCGACCGCCCGTGCCGTGGGCGATTACTTCGGAATTAATTCTGCGGAATATGAAGCCGCCGTAACGTACTTTACGGGTTATGACAACAAGTTTGCCGCGCCGCGTGAATTCTTCATTGCGCGCCGCGTGGATGCGCCCATTGCCGGTTGGCTTAGAAGTGCGCGGAATGCCCACACTTTGGAGCAGTACAAGGCTATTACCGATGGCGGTATGGTCATTACAATCAATAACACGGCAGTTACCGTTGCCTCGATTGATTTTTCCGCCGCAACGTCTTTTTCGGACGTTGCGGCAACGCTCCAGACTGCGCTTATGGCGGAGTCAAGCCCCGGCGCAGTGGTTACATTTTCCAGTTTAAATAACGCGTTTACAATCACCAGCGGCACCACTGGCGTAACTTCCGAGGTTGGTTATGCCGCCGCCCCTGTCGCCGGAACCGACCTTGCCGCCTTCATGGGTTTGCGGGAACAAGACGGCGCTGTTCTCTCCCCCGGCATGGATACCATGAACGTAAATGAGCAGATGGACGCAATCCGGCGGGTGACTGAAAACTGGGTGAGCTTTACAACTGCTTGGGAAGCTGACGCCGCTGAAATGCTGGAGTGGGCGGCCTGGGCGAATGACAATTACGGCTGGCTCTATGTAGCCTATACCACGGCCCCGACCACCGTTTCGCCCGACTCCACGATTGACCCGGCCAGCGTGTTAGCCAATTCTGAAAATGACCACACATGCATCATATATGGCCCGCTGGATTATGCCTGCTTCATTATGGGCATTGTCGCTTCCATCGCCTGGACGCGGGTCAATGGGGCCATAACCGCCGCATTTAAGCGTCAGGCAGGTCTTGCCCCCTGGGTGGTTGATGAAGCAACAGCCGCCGTGTTGGAGTCCAAAAACTGTAATTATGTCGGGAACTTTGCAACCCGTAACGCGGAGTTCGTTTTCCTTTACCCAGGATGCTTGTCCGATAGCGACTACCGCTTTATCGACCCGTATGTCAACTCTATATGGCTTAACAACCGCTTGCAGGTCTCCCTTATGGACGGGCTGACAACTACTGGGCGTCCTCCGTATAATGTAACTGGTTATACGATGGTTCGCGGCTGGATGCGACAGCCGGTCAACGAAGCATTGGTCAATGGCGTTATTGAACCTGGAGTAAGTCTATCTGAGATCCAAAAGTCTGAACTCTTTAACGAGGCTGGCCTTGACATCTCAGACAACCTTTGGACTGACGGATATTATATCCAAGTGCTTGACCCCGGACCGTCAGTCCGGGCGGAACGTGGAAGCCCAATTGTGTCCCTTTGGTACACCTATGGTGGAGCCATTCAAAAAATTGAAGTCGCCAGCACGGCGGTTTTGTAGGAGTAAAAAATGGGTTTTGACATTACTAGCGCGAACGCTACCGCAATTTTACTGGTTGACGGCATTTACCCAGCAGGCATTGTATTGCAACAGTTCGGCACCGACAGCGCCCTTTCAATGGATGCAATTACCATAGCGGAGACCCGGAAGGGGGTCGATGGTAGAATGGTCGCCGGCTATCTCCCGTCGATTTATGTTCTTACCGTAACATTAGAAGCCAGCTCGCCAAGCGTGGAAGCTCTATCGACCGTGTGGCAATTGAGTAACACAACCAGACAACCGTATATCTGTACACTGGAATGCACAGTCCCGAGCATTGGCAAGTCCTACGTTTGGTCCACTGGAACAATGAAGAGTGGAACACCGTTCCCGTCCATGCAAAAGGTGCTGGCTCCTACGACCTGGGTGTTTGACTTCCAGGACTTTATCCAAGCGCCTATATAAGAGGGTTATTTTATGGCACGTAAAACTATTGAAGTTGTAATAGAAGATGGCGGCGAACAGCTCACTTTCACGATTACGCAGATGTCAGCTACAAAGCTGTATAACTGGCTTTGTAAGCTTATTAATCTGGTGTCGCGCGGCGATATTGTGCCCAGTAGCATTGCGGATATTTCTGGTGCTATTAACGAGAAGGGCATTATCCCGTTGATTGGAAGCCTAGCGGCGGAAGATGCAAAACCACTGAGAGATGAGCTCCTGGCGTGTTGCTCGCGAAGGATTGGAACCGTTATTGAAGTTTGCTCTGAAAACACCCTTGATGGGTATGTCTCTGACGTTCAAACCATTTTCAAACTGCTGATTGAGGCGGGCAAGCTCAATTTGGGTTTTTTATCGGCGGAGGCCGCCAAACTCTCCGCCTCCCCCGCGAAGGACAGTACAGAGCAAGCGTAAATTATGGAGCATATGCCACCTATGCCAATGTCGAGCCTGTAATGGGATTTATTGTCTTTAAGGGCCTGTCGAGCCTGCATGAATTGCAGACTATTTACACATTGGAAGACGCGCTTGATTTGTACGAAATAGCAACCGTCCACGCCTATAACGAATGGGTCACTATCGAGGACAGCAAAAAAAATGCCCGGTGAAAAGAAAATAGATAGCCTGTTTATTGAGGTCCTGCTTGACTCCTTAGGCGTAAGCCAAGAGCTGAGTGCCCTCAAGCAGGAGGTCGCTTCTATTGCGCCGGCGGCTAAACCATCTTTGGATGCGGTTGATGCTGGCCTAGCGGATATTGCACAGGGCGCTTCACAAGCCTCCGCCGAGGCCGCCAAGCTCGAAGCTAATCTTGTGAGCACAGAAAAGGCGGCGGTAGTGGGAGGAACCCAGGCCGCACAGGGTGTTAACAAGCTGACTAGAGAGCTAACCGCCGCCGAACAACGTGCGCAAACTCTTGTGGGCGGTATCCAAGGGCGATTTAAAGGCCTTGTCATGGGGTTCTTGGCCGTCATCGCGGGGGGGGCCTCCATAATGGCAACATTCGGAAGCATAGCTTCCGAGCTTGGTGAACTTCATCAATTGATGGAGTCCACAGAGCTAACCGCGGATCAGCTGGCTAGAAAACAAGAGCTGCTGAATCGATATGGCGAAGATGGCGCGCAAAAGTACAAGGAAATGCGTGAGGGCTTGGAAAAGCTCAGAGTTGCCTTTATACAAGTCGTCTGGCCAGTTGTCGAAATGATGATTCCAGCCCTCACCTCTTTAGCACGCCATATTACTGAAGTTTTTGAATTCCTTAGAAAAAACGAACCTTTTGCCAAAACACTAATCGTTGGCCTTGCGGCTATTATCACGACGTCTTTAATCCCCACGATTGTCGCCATGGGCACAGCTTTATGGGCGGCAATAGCTCCAATATGGCCGATACTCGTAATTGTTACTCTGGTTTTTGGCGCGTTAGCCCTTCTTGTTGATGATTTCGTCGCATACCTTAACGGCGAAGGTTCTGCGCTTGAAGACTTTTGGGCTATATTTGTAAAAGGTGAAACCGCCGCTGAACGCATCGGGAATGCCCTTAAAATTTTAGGTGAGATATTCGCCTGGGTCAAATCAGCGGCTGAAATTTACTTTGCACCTTTATTTGCCCTCTTCGACGCAATAACAGGTGGTTTAGACAAGGTTATTGATCGGTTTAAAAACAATAAATTTGTACAGCTGGGGGCCGACCTTTTGGGGATTGATTTGGAGTCTGGTGAGAAAAAGGATGTTAACCATGGTGTCGGTGGGAGCGCTCGAGGGAGTATGTACGGTGGAACGACCGCCGGAGAAAATCTTATGCCCGCAATGGTCAATGCCAATGCTCCACAAGCAGCAGATATTCGCGCTGGTGTGGGTAGGGGACCTCAGGAAATAAATACAGAGCAAAACAATACGGTTACAGTCTATGCAAAGAGCGATAACCCGCAAGGCATTGCTGAAGAGACTGTCAAAGCCCTTGGCTCCACGATGGCCCTAACATCTGAAACTGGAATGCGTCGATGATACTGACGGAGTTACAAGCTAGCCTCTGGGGGCTTTATCGGGATGACGGTAGCTCGCTGGCAACCTTCAATTCATTCTTATCCGTCGACTATCGTAACTCTGGTCAGGTGCTTAACTATCCGGTTGAAGCCAATTCATTTGCATCTTATAACAAGGTTGAAAGCCCTCTTGAATTGACCCTTGAAGCTGGGGCGCAGGGCAATGGCTACCAGATAGATACTATCCTTAAAAGCCTTGATGAGGCGCAGAAGGACGCTGTAAAGCTCACTGTCGCCACTCCCCCGGTATCATATCTGAACATGACCTTGCGGGAATACTCATATAGCCGCACTGTTGATAATGGATCGCATTCCTTAATCGTGCGCATGGGGCTTGTCGAAGTCCGCGAGGTTGAGACAAACGTAACGACAACTGTTGTTACCAAGCCTAAAAATCCGACTAGCTCCACGACTGAAAAAACAGGCAAGGCGGCTGGGCAAGAAGTGCCTACCGAAGAAGGGCGTTCTGGCTCTCTGATTTATCAAAAGGTTGGTAAAGTGGATATCCCGGGGATAGGGTAGGACAATGCAGATAATTCCAATACTTGCAACTCCGAATCAAGAATTTCAGGTTGTGCTAGACAATCAGAACTGCACAATCAATTTGCGCTGGCAACAACGCCGCCTTTACTTGTCTCTCTTTATTGCACAACAGCCAGTTATTACCGGAGCGATATGTCAATCCTGGTCAACCATTGTGCAGATTCCGGACTTCGCATTCCGCGGAGCGTTAAGCTTTATTGACACTGACGGCGACAGCTCCCCGCACTGGTCAGGCCTTGGAACTCGCTGGCTTTTAGTTTACCGCCCTGAAAGCGAACTCGAAGGGGGGATAGGTTAATGTCAAGTTTTACAGAGAAGGCAATCAAAATTGAAATTGCTATGAGCGAGGGTGAATTTACGGAAGGCGGAAACACCATTGTGATTGAAGGCTTGGCTTGCTCTGTTTCGATTACAAAGCCGGGCCTGCCCGAAAAGAACAGCGCCAACGTGACTATCCACGGCCTTAAATATGAACGGATGGAACAGCTCACCATGCTTGCTTTTAAGCCCTTAGAGAGCCAATACAATACGATAAAGATATTTGCAGGTGACAAGGGCGCTGAATTGTCTCAAATCTTCTTTGGCGAAGTAACAAGTGCACATGCTGATTTCAACCAGGTACCTTCACCCACAATGATTATTGAGGCCAGCTCTGGGGCTTATCCTCAACAGGCTTCCGCCGCCCCGCTTACGGTGAAAGGCGAGGTCAAGGCCGACCAGCTTTTTTCACAATGGGCGCAAGAGTGCGGGTATACCTATGTTAATGAGGGTGTCGAAGGGTCAGTTCGGAATGCTTGGTTTAAAAACTCTCCGGTTTCAAAGATGCAGAAGCTCGCACAGGACATTGACTGTGAGCTGATAATCGATGATAACGAGGTTATTACCTTGCCCGCTGGGCAGGCGCGCGGGGGCGAGGGGAATGCTGTTCTACTAACCCCAGCAACAGGATTAATTGGATATCCAACATTTAATCAAGACGGCATTGTCTGCAAGGCCATATTTAACCCGGCCATTTTGTCGGGCGGACTCATCAAAGTTGAAAGCATTGTTCCTAAAGCCACAGGCGAATGGCAGGTAACCAAGATAACGCACGATATTTCAGCCTACTCCCCTGACGGGGGACCGTGGGAAACGAGAATAGAGGCGGCATATTATGGCTGATAAAAAAGTTAAATCAGGGCGTAGACTTACAACAACGAACACCTTGACGAATGCTATTTCTTTTCTTGTTGAGCAGAAAATCAGGGAAAAGGTAAACACGGCGGAGATTGTGAGGGTGGATTTGGCGGATGAGCAAGGTACAAGCTCGACCGGCGGACGGGCGCAGGCCACACCGTTGGTAACAGAGGTTGACAATTTCAATGAAGCAGTTCAACCGGTTGCCCTTCATTCGTTGCCATTCTACCGCCCCCAGGCTGGCAAGGCGGCTATCTTGATGCAACCACAGCCCGGCGACAAGGCAATCGCTGTTTTTTCAAAAGCAGATAGCTCAGGGCTTACGGTTGGCGGCAATGAGCCCGTTAAGCCTGGAAGCTTCCGCGAATTTGACCAGGCGGACGGATTTTTGATAAGCGGTATCCTGGGTGAAACGCCTGAAATCTGGTTATCGCTTGACCCGGTAAGCGGTGAAATTGAACTTAGTACCAAGGCCGCTAATGTGACAGTCTCAGCCCGTGAAAGCGGAGATATTGTTGTTAAAACAGGACAAGGAGATGTGACAATACAGGCCGGAAGCGGGGGCGAGGGCACGATAACCCTTGACGGTCAGGTCGTTGTCACTCGCAATATAATAGTTCAAAACAAGTGGGATGAAGGTCAATCTCAGATGACTGGGGGCTTTAACAATACTGGGGGACGTATCACCTCAAACACAGTCACTCTTGAAACACATACGCATACAGGGGTACAGACCGGCGGCGGTAGCACTGGAAGCCCCAATGGGGGTACATGATGCCGCATACAGAACGCACCTTGTCACTTTCATCCGACTGGGATTTGAGCCTTGGCGCTTCCGGCGGCATTCTTGTTGAAGACACTGCCGCCCAAGCTGTGGCCCAAGACGTGGCGAATGAATGCAGATTATTCATAAATGATGCCTATTTCCAGCAAGACAAGGGGACGCCTTATTTTCTTGTTGAGCTTGGCCGTTTACAAGCTTATCCGCAATCCATCTTGCGCGCGTACCTGCGCGCGGCGGCCCTGCGCGTGCCCCAAATAAAAGAGGTTCTGTCGGTTGATATTTTTTCTTTCGATACAGAAACGCGCCAAGTTACGGGCGAAATCACTTTTACATTGAAGGACAATGCCGATGCCCAGTTCACAGCTCAAATTTGACCCGGCCCTTGGTATACAGGCTCCCGGCACAACTGAAATTAGGGAAGCCGTGGCCTCAGATTGGGTTGAGGCTTTTTTGGAAGGCAATGCTCCCCTGCTCAATACGGAGCCAACTACCCCAGCCGGCCAGCTGATTGATGCTGAGGTGGCTGAAATAGAGGCCAAGAATGCGGCTGTAATGTTTCTATCAAACATGTTTAACCCCCGCGTATCGGAAGGCCGTTGGCAAGACGCCCTTGGATATATCTATTTTTTGCGCCGCAAGATTGCGGAGCCAACAATCGTTTCATGCGAACTGACCGGACTTAACGGCACGGTGATTCCGTATGGTGCGGTGGTCAAGGCCACTACCGGGGAGATGTTGATTTGCAACGCCTCTGTGACCATTGATGAATCGGGCCAAACTGAAACTACTTTTCGGCTTTCAGAGACTGGCCCGATTGAAATAGCCCCTCACACTGTCAATCAAATCATAACCACAGTTCCAGGATGGGACACTGTGGACAATGCGGCAGCTGGCGTGGCAGGACGTGACCTTGAAACTCGTTCTGACTTTGAGGTGCGCCGCGCGCAAAGTGTGGCAAAGAACGCGCACGGATCCACCGGGGCGCTGTATGGAGAGATAGCCAATATCCCCGGTGTTCTTGACGTAGAGGTTTTGGAGAATATCGGCCCCTTCCCTGTAATAAAATATGGTGTAACCGTGCCGGGGCATGGGGTAACCATATGTGTTTTTGGTGGTGAGGATGAAGATATTGCCAAAGCGATCTATCAAAAAAAAGACAACGGTGCGGACACGGGCGGGGACACTGAAATAACTTATACCGCCGCCGATTACGGCAATGCCGTATATACTTATATGATTTTACGACCTGAGCCCGTCAATTTCTGGTTCAAAGTTGTGCTTTCACCAGACAGTATCCTGACTGACGAAACAGCGGAGGCAATCAAGCAAGCCCTGTTCAATGCTTTTTACGGAACCGGGAATGACCCTACCCACGGCCGGGTAGGCCTAGCCAGCACTGTGTATGCTTCCCGATTTGTTAACACAATCCTGCAAATCGATGGAGTCAAGGGGGTTATGAGGCTGGGGATTGCATTAAGCGAGACCGCCCCGGCGGATGACTCCTATGCGGAGGTCTTGACCATTCGGGGAGATCAAGAACCGGCCACTGTTACAGACAATATGTTTATAACAAAGAGTGCATAGATGTATACATATCCTGACATCCACGAATCTGAAAATTTGAGGAATCAGCACAACTTTCGCAAATTTAAAAGCTATGCTATACAAAGTCAGTACAGCGCCAGTAGGTCTATTGTGGCCCTGAGCAGGGGCTACCAGGCGCGCATCTGCCCGGATGCTGACATTGATTTATTTTATATCAAGATATTTGATATTTACACGGCCGAGGGTATTGGCCTGGACAACTGGGGGCTAATTCTGCAAATGTCCCGCACGATAGCCGACCCCGATACCGGTGTTGAATACACACTTAACGATAACTATTATCGATTGCTTTTGCTGTACAAAGCGCTTGGCAATATATCCGCTAGTACCGCTGAGGCGCAAAACGTTCTGCTAACGGCCCTGATTGATACAGGCATAGGCGCTTTTGGGGGCGATGCGTATGTGTTGGAAGTTGATACAATGGTTATCCGTTGGGTTTTTGAAGACTTCCTTACGCCTGAACAACTTGCAATTTTCAAAGTCGCGGGCACGCTCGCGCGGGGGGCCGGAGTAGGTTGGGAGCTTTACGCCATCAACCCGGACAAAGTATTCGGATTTGACGGTTCAGGGATGCACCCTTTTAATCAGGCTCCCTTTGCGCCGGATGATGCGCTGGTAGCCCATAGAGGATAGGAATGAAAAACATTACTTACCCAACGTCTTTGTTTGATAGACCTTTTTCTGACACTGGAAATAAACAGATAATTCCAGAGAATCAGTCAGGTTCGGGCCGGGCTTCACTTGTGAATGGTTTCCCGGCGGAAACGCAACTCCCGCTAAACCAAGGGGGGATTGCTCCCAACCGGCTTGATTTCAATGGCGCATTTTACATGTTGTCGGCAATGGCCTTTTGGCAACAATCCGGGGGGATGTGGCAGTGGAGCACGGCCTTGAACTACACTACCCCCTGCCTTGTTTTCCACCAGGCCAAGCTTTGGTGGTGTGTTCAAGACAATGGGCCGCAAGCCCCTAACGCGGCGGCGGTTGAACCTGGAACTAATGAATCTTACTGGATTGAATTTTTGCAGGCCCTGGCCAATATGTCCGGCGGTGGTAGTTTGGGGGCTGACGTCGGGGACATAAAATATCACTGTGGAACTACGGCCCCAAATGGATGGTTTATAATGAACGGCTCCTCTTTCAATGCGTCTCAATATCCCCTGCTCTATGCCAAGCTTGGGAGCAATATTGTCCCTGACTGGAGGGGATTGTTCATTCGGGGATATGACCCGACGGGTAGGAACGACCCAGATGGAACGAGCAGAAGCATAATGTCTATACAGGGTGATGCAATTAGGTCATTCCCTGACTCGTCATTTACCGCGCGCAACTTTGATAACTATGATGATCCAAATAAAAATCACTTTGGGCTACTTGGGGCCAGTGGAGCTTTTAAACTGTCCGAAGCCACTGTTTCAGGGGCGAGCGGATTCCCAGAGGCAGGCGTAGTTAACAGAGGCGCAAGGGTAACGCTTGACATTAGCGCAGTTGTGCCTACAGCCGCCGAGAATCGACCCAAAAACGCGAGCGCTTTAATCTGTATAAAACACGACTAAAAGGGACTGCTTATGCCTATCGATTTTCACTTTATTCCACTTCCACCTGAAGCTATTTCAGGCGATGAGGTGCTCAGTCAAACTGAGCAGGCCATTAACGAGCTAGGCGCAATGATTGACTCTGGCGTCGGGGATGCGGGTGCTAAGGCGCAAGAGGCGATTGATAACTCAAACAGCGCAAACGCCACAGCCAATAGCGCCTTGCAACAAGTACAGTCTGCGCAATCGACAGCGGACAATGCATTGCTCGCGGCTCAGGGGGCACAAGAGACTGCTCAACAGGCTCAACTATCTGCTGACTCCGCGCAACAAGACGCGGATCAGGCGTTTGCGAATTCGGCAACAGCTAATACAACCGCACTTAACGCGGAGAGTATTGCCACGCAGGCGCTAACAGCGGCTAATGAGGCATCAGGAGTGTTCCAGGTTGATGCAACATTTAGGGACGCAAATGAAGCCTTTCTTGCGCCGGAAAAAAGCTTTTTAACGAACGCCAGCACAACGGCCCCTAACTTAAACTTTCCAGCGGACATAGGAATCCCATGCTGGTTTATGGTGTATACATCCAGCGACAATTCCACTGTGACACATACCTGCTGGGATGACGTGGACACAAGTCGCATTTATACGCGCACAGCGACAATAAATAATAGTGACCCTCAAAATCCTGTTGTAACCTGGTCACCATGGCAATCAGTCGCAACCCCAAATAACCTTGAATCGGTAGAAGTTCAAGTTGATCCTGCCGGCCAGCCCTCTGGAACATATTTGGTCTTTGTCTACACGACCACAACCGGCCAGGAGACACTTTACGTCAATCTCACGCAGGCAATTGGGGGGGGCTACTCTTCGGGTAATGGTGCTATTGACATTTCAGCGGATAATAGAATATCCCTTCTGCTTGACCCTTCTGGGACCGGGGCATCCGTATCCCCCAGCGGGCTAAAAGTTAATGCTGGGCATGATATCGGTGATATTGAATTGAAATCTTTTAGAAATGACGAACTGCCTTTTGGTTGGCACTTTTGCAACGGAGACTTATATACGCTGACTAGTACCGTAGGCACGGCGCTCAATGCCTTCTCAGACAATTTTAAAACGGATTGGGGGATTGTTGTGAGTGGCGACAATATCAGCATCCCAAATCTTTTTTACAAAGATGGACGCGGGTTTTTCCTTCGTGCAGTAGATGGGATGGAACAGTCCGTAGGAAGCATGGCGGATGATGTCATGCGGGCTGTTACGGGGAATCTGTTTACCAGAACTCTAGGTATCTCAGGCGCATCAATCATATTAACAAGCAATGGCGCTTTTATTAGCACGGCACAGTCTGGAAGCGTTTCAACGTCTGTTCAAAGCGTATCGGCCTCTGGAAATGAGACTCGAACGCAATTCAATTCTTCATTTCTAGGCCCCAACTATTCCGGCATAGAAACGGCACCGCTTTATCGCGGCATGACCCCTGCAATTTATTTAGGAGTTTAAATATGTTAAACAATTATTTCAATATCAACCATCCGCTAAGGCCGTATACGCACAGTCTTCCCGCGACTCCAGGCACAGTTCCACCCCCGAATGCACTAAGAGATAGTGCCCCGCCCACTGCACCTGAAGGCTTTTGGCCAGGAGAAAGTGGCGGTGTGTGGGTAAACATTGAAGACCACCGCGGGGAAGAAGGCTATGTAAATGGCGAACCCTTTACCATTACGGATTTTGGGCCGTATCCTCAGGGATGGAGTACGGAACCTCCGGCCCCACCGGAGCCGACTGACGAAGAAAAATATAACGCAGAGCGTGAGGCCGTGCGCCGCAAATACGAAAGTCCTTTTGACGGCGTGCAGGAAGGTATTCTTTTCTCCCTGAACATGCGCTACACGTCGGCCCTGATGGCTGGAAAGGGCCAGAACGAACTGGGCGCTATTGCTCTTGAAAAAGAGCAGGCGTCCGCCGCAATGGCGCAGGAATATGACGCGATAGATCATAAATACCTTGGGGGTGAATAATGAACAGTGCTCCCAAGTGTATATGGTGTGATACTGAAATGGTGCTCAAAACGATTTTTGGCAAAAATGTTTATGAGTGCCCCAACTGTAAACGACGAATCCCGGTTGAAAATGCTCCGGGGCAGGAGGCAGACAATGAAAACGCTACTGCGCAACAGGAATGATGTGTTCCAGAATGTTCAAGATGGTGAGTACACCCTCCACAAATACGGCGGCGGCATTAGCTCCGTGACCGTTACCGCCTTGGATGACCCCGATGCTTTGGCCGGAACTTTGACTTTCAGGAGTGGCGGGAATACGGAAGTGCTCGACCTGGCGACGGAACGCTGGCTTGGCCTGGCCGGGTGTGTAACTACTTTGGACATGACTGTCTCCGGAGTCCCAGCCGACGCCAACTATCAAATTGCCCTTTTATGAGGTGCGCGATGTCAACAAATCCTTTTATTGGAACAAACCCCTTTTCCGGAGGCGGCGGCGGTGGCGGAACTGTCGCTTGGTTTACAGACACGGCCGCCCGTGACGCTTATTACACAGAGCACCAGGACGCCCTCAAACCCGGTATCAGTGTAGGCATCGGCGACCCCGTTGTCGTGTATACCTGGGACGGTAGCGCCTGGATTGAAGGAGCTCTAGCTTTCAAAGGCGACAAAGGCGATAAGGGCGATGCCGGGCCAGAGGGAGTGAAGGGTGATGCAGGGGATGCCCTAAGTGAAGAGCAGAAGCAACAGCTTGCCAGTCTTGATGAGGCGGTATCTACTGCGCAGGCGGCTTCCAACAGCGCCAGCGGTTCAGCTTCGCAGGCACAAACAAGCGCATCTGATGCACTCGTAAGCGCGGGGCAAGCGGGCACATGGGCCAGCACTGCACAAGCGGCGGCGGATGCGGCGGCGTCTTCCGCGTCAGAAATTGAGGCTGGAGACTATGCACATGTTCAAGAATTGCTTGCACATGTTCAAGACCTGAGTGTACATGTTACCACTGCCGAAAAGGCAAGCCTTGGAAATATCCCCGGCCTGGTCGACGGGATGACAAGTATTTCAACCGCACTGGGAACGACAACGGCAAACCTGGACACACTGGAAGCTACCGTCAATGACAAGCACATTCCTACGGATCGCTACCGCTGGTCTGATTTTTATGAGACACAGCTTCAGCTTTATGAGCAGATAGCCGCATCCCAAGGTTTGAAGCCCGACTTTGATAACGCCACCACTGTGCCGCAGGGAACACCTTACGCGGTATCCGCGCCGCAAGGCGGACTTTTAACTGTCAAGGCTTTGAATGAAAACGGTTTTTATACGGCGGTTACGATTGTTGGCCGGGCAGGATGGAACTCTGACGGCCTTATAGAAGGCATTTCGATTACAAAGTATTTCCGCCTCTTAAATGGCGACCAGGTGCAAGTTGATAACGCCAGCATGGCCACACTTACGCCCGCCATTGAAGACCCTGACAACGCTACACGCCTGGCAATGCAGGGGATGCAAGATGAAATTGCGAACAACAAAAAAGCACTCTTGGACATCAATGCCCGTTTGTCGAATAAGAAGCCTTCCGGAACAATGACAGACATTGAATCGGCTTCGCAGGGAGCGGGGTACACCGTGCCCGAAAACAATGGTCTTGGCGGCCGTATCCACGGCAAAGGCATTAATGCACTGCTAGGTAGCACGGGTGTTGTAGATGTGCAAAATGCAGAGGGGACTATTGAGGTTTACAATAACTTGGGCCTGCTTTCACTGCTTTCACCCGTGCCCGTGCTTGTTGAAGACGTAATGGACGGGGATATTGTAACAAGCTCCGGCATGTCTGAACTCTTTTATGAACCGTATATAGCGGGGTAAAAAATGATTTCAAACGAGAGCACCATACAGCGGGCCTGCGCATGGATACTCTTTATCTGCGGCATTGGCCTGGCATGGCTATCAGTGGGCGAGAGCGTGACGCATATCGTACTTGATTGCTTGGGCATGGATGTGCATCCGTCCCCACAAACGGGGCGTATGGGCAACTTGGTGGCCGTAATCGGGACAATTGTCGGTGCTTATGGGGGCACCAAAATCGGCAAGGATTATATCAATTACAAGCGCGAAAGGCATTGCACCCTACCGCACAAGGACGACACAGAAAAGGCCGGTTAATCCGGCCTTTCTCTCGTTTTGTCAAGGCACACCATAAACGCCGCGTTACACAGTACATGGTAAAGGTGTGGCAGTCCGCTGTCAGGGTCAAGCGCCTTACCCCCCTTATATGCCATCAGGTGGCGCATGAGGGCGGCTTCATATCGTTCAATCTCAACGCCCTGCCAATTGTTTGCACCATACTTTTGTGCTCCAAAGGTCATCACTGCACCGATTGCATTTATCGCATCTGCTGGTATAAGGTCAAGTCGTAATTTACCTTCATCAAATTTCAGTCCATTCATACTTTTCTCCCAAAAAATATTGACATGTTCCATGGAAACATGTAATGTATATTTGTCTATCTGCCTTTTTCTCTTATTCTTCTTGTTTTCACCTGTTGAAAGGCCCTGGATTCCATTCTCCAGGGCCTTGCTTGCGTTAAAACCCTAGTACCGGATCAGGCATAGGCCCCTGCCAAGTCCTTATAAACTCTTTTGGCGGAGGCTCGAGCCCATATTTTTTAATGTCTTCAGGAGACGCCCCCCAGGGGTCAAATGAAAGGCCATATGGGATGTCTGAAAGTACTGCCTTGGCAATTTTCTCCCGAGAATACCGTTCTTTGTGATAACATGTAGTGCATAGGCCATGCCCAACGAGTCCATTTGTGGATCCGCATTTACGGCATGGAATTCCAACTGTTTTTGCCACTGCCCTTTTGGTGCGGCATGTGCTACATACACCACAGCTGTGTATAATAATCCTTAACTGCCCACAATCAACACAAATATCAATCTTCTTATCCCTCTCTGCCATATCTATCCTCTTAAATATTTTAGAATTGTATCCTTTGCCTCCTCAAATCCAAAACAAATCTTTGCACCGTAACCCTGCTTACGCAGAGCCTCTATCATTCCATTTTGGCTTGCAGAGACTTTCCCCCCCGCGTGATTTGAGCTCAATAAAGAGGCCATGGCGGCCTTTATTTGCGGCTGGCAAGAAGATGTCAGGAATTCCAGCCTTGACCCCAGAGCGCTTTAAATTTGCCCCTTCAATCGCATCCCTGCGGCTACCCCCATTCGGGATAGCAAACAACAAATCAAGCACAGGGTAGTGCTTGGCCTCAATAGCCGCCCACTGGAATAGCGCGCACTGCTCTTGAAATTCCGACGGATAGTTACATTTTAGCATCTTGCACCCATTCCCGCATAAGGCGTTTACTTTCCTGGCATTCACGCAAATCGAAGCGTAGAGACACTGCATATTCAAGCAGTTGACGGTTTGTTATTTGGCCGCCTGGTGCGGCTGTTTCATGGCATGGCTGGAGTAGGGCCGCCGGTGGTTCGAGCTTATAGACTTCAGTTTTGACCAGGGGCTTTTGGGCGCACCCTGAAACCATTATTGTTATCGCAAGCAGGGTCATCGCTACCCAAAATAAAACATAGTCATACTTCATTTTAAAACTCCCATAATGCTTGCAGGAACCGGCATATCTGCCCACTCTTGCGCCGTTCCGTTTCTGGTGGCCGCCTGAATTTGGCCTTGTATGTCAAGCCGGGATTGAAGGAAGTAGTCTTTTACCCGATTCCACTCCACAAGGGCCCCCTGTGTTGCGTTGCGCTCGGCTTCAAGACGCTGGAATGCGGCGGCGTTATCTGCATTGATCTGTTCAGCAACCGCATAGGCGGCAGTAAGCTCGTCGTTTTTCTTGCGCTCACACTGCCAAAGCAGGAACATCCCACCGACAAGTACTGCCGCTACCAGTATAAATTTTGTGTCTATACCAAGGAATGAAAACATGTTATTTCCTTTTTGCGCCAAAAATAAGGTATAAGAATATTGCAAGCACGCATCCAAAGATGAACTTTAAAAGCCATGCCGCCCAAAATCCTAAAATCACAGTGATAAAAATGTCGGCATCTATAGACATAACGATTTACCTAACCACTTTATATAATGGGGGAGTTGCAACCTTTACTATACTTTAAAGGCTAAAAGCCTATACCCGCTTTCGAAGGTGCTTGGTTTGCTGGGGTGCTCCCACCTCACCCCCTGGAGGCGCGAGTCATGAACAAAATTTATTTTTCAACGTGTTCCCAATTACCCACGGTGGCCCAGTTACCAACTTTTGCCCCACTGCCCACGGTTGCATTTTTGCCAACGGTTGCCCCATTGCCCAAGGTTGCACTAAGAGCGACCATCCCACCAGGTTCATTTAAGTCGTTATAATGCCTGCGGTATAGATGGTTATTTATAATCTTGTAATATTTCATTGCCATTCCCCCAGCTTCATTTGCGTTGCAAGTTCCCAGGCCCGGCCTGGACGGCCGACGCGCTTCGCCTGTGGAGAGCCAGGCGGGAAGTCGCCTACCTGGCTGGCCCATTTTGAGGCTAGCATAGCCGTAGAGGCCCGGTCATAGTCCTGGGCTTCAATCATGGATAGTGTGTTTTTGAAATTCATAATTCCGGGAATCCCAAGATTGAAGGCCATGTTGAATAGAACGGCCTGCCGTGGTGCATTGAGTTCAGAAACCCAAGGGCAACGGCGTGAGAAGTGGTCAACATGCGAGTTCACATCAACATAAAACAGCTCGTCCGAAAGTTCTTTTGAAATTTTATCACCAACTTTTTCCACACAACAAACCGGATGCGCTTGGCAATTATGACCTACGCCAACTGTAAGCACACCAACAGTATCAAGATACGCAGCAAGGCGTTCCCCCTCGTGGCGCTTGAGCTGGGCAAGAAATTTAATCTGGTCATCCTGATTTGGCATTAATTCGCTTAAGTTCATGATATCGCCTCCACTTGGCTTTTTAAAAAGACCTTTTCAGCCCCTTCAGGGGAGAAAACTCGTACCATGTATTCCGTTATCCGGGATGCCGTTGCCCGGTTCCTGGCCGCAAAAAGACAATTTTCCAAACTCATCTGACTGTCAAGCCACACCGCCACCGGGCGGTCACCGTAAAAATATTCAAATTTAGCTTTCCACATTTTATAGAGCCCCCCAGCCCGCTCCGTACTTTTTGCAAAAAGTTTCAAAGCCTCCGCCGTTAATCAACTTCACGCGAACCTGTTGCGCGCTTGTAAAGACCACATGAGCGACGCTAAAGGTGTTGTCATAATTGTGCCGCACAACGAGCTGTCCTATTTGATAGTTCATTGCTATTCTCCGTTAAGCTCAAATAAAATTATTTTTATCGCGTCGGTTTTGAGTTCGGAAAAATGGCCTATATTGATCATGTTATTCACCATCTCTTTTTGGAAATTCAGGGCAACCATTGCGGCATGAACGGCCTTCACAGGATTCGGGGGATACTGGCTTGCCAGTGTTGGGGCAACGAACTTCGGCGACTTCTTGGCTGTCCACCATAAGCGCATCCTGAAGCTCAATATTTTTTGAGACTTCAGCAACCAATTGACTTTCGCCGCGCTCCGCCTTGTCGTCAAGTTCAAGAGCCATTGAAAGATGTTCTGTTTTTGGCAGGAAGGAGCAAAGGCGCTTGATAGCTGTTTTCATCCACATCGCATCGGGGTTTGTATTCCAGGCAGAATATTCAGCCCTGCCCCCCCGCAGGCTTGGACTTGATTTTTTCGCCCTTTCGGCATCGTTCCTGTCAATTACGCGAAAAACGACGCTACCGTTTACTACCTCCGCAACAGCATAGGCCGCAACGATTTCACCCTCGCGGCAATCGCCAAGAATATCAACGTCATGCCGAATATTCGGGCGTAGGCCCTTAGTGTATGTAAACAGTCCAGATTCTACTTCTTTGCGATAAACGATATCCGCATGAAAGTAATTGACTTTACCAGAGCGATAAGCAAGCTCCATAAGGCCTGGGTATCCTGGTTGGAATTGGCATTCAAGAACCTTCTTTGCCCTATTCTCATAAGCAATAAGGTGAGCAAGCCCTTGTGGCGTATTTGGTTCAAGGTCAAGCTGTGCGCAAATCATAAGGCTACCCAAAAAGCTTTCAGGGGTACACTGCGCAAGTTTGGAGTCTTTACGCAAAGCCGTGAGGGCGATACGGGCCATACGCTCAGCACGGCGCTGGCGCTCTTGAGGTGTTGCGCCGCCAACAGCCATTTGCATAGCTGGAATCTGCTGACTGATTAACGCTGAAAGATTGTTCACTGATTATCTCCTGTAGGCCCATTCTGGCAGGTCAAAAATTTGTAAGTCTTTGGAATATCCCGGCCAATATCCGTCACGGATACAATCGCAATAAATTCCGATAGCTTGCGAACATTCCTCACGCCCCTTGTCAATAGCTGCATCCGGAAGAATTCCCACCCGGGTTAAGTATGGAGGTTCCTTTTCCACGAAAGCGAGCGCAAAGGTATTAACGTCTTCACCGCAACGCTTAAACCCTTCCAGATACCAGGCCGCTTGTCGATAATATCCGTAATCATAAATGTGCTTTTGAACAGCCTGATAACTTGCATCGTCGGTGCTTTTCGCATCGACTAAAATTTTACCGTGTTTTGGAATCGACACAGTGATTAAATCAGCTCTAGCCTTGCACTGTACGTCTATATCACCACGACTAATTTCCCAATAGGCGGACATTTCTTTCTGCTCTGCCCTCGAAAAAAACATTTCAAAA
>QMCD01000241.1_pt1 | contig 39263 bp, 28 predicted proteins | sample 1821841 | NCBI WGS metagenome assembly QMCD01 (sample SAMN01991225, study PRJNA193472) | Termite gut metagenome, whole genome shotgun sequencing project. | isolation source: worker | host: Macrotermes natalensis
GGGTCAGTCCGAAAACCCGGTTGCAGTAACTGACTTATTATGCACACAACATTGATAACCTATATAGAAAGAACGGTATATCGGCAACTCCTCTAAACTGACTTCTAAACGCTTTTACTTTCGCATTGAATGATTCGGCTCCGGCATTTGTTTGCCTATTTACAAAGAAATTTAAGATTGTGTCATAATGATTTATAAATGTGTCAATGACTGTTTGAAATGCGTTCCCGGCAAGTTTGCTTACTTTATCGAACCATTTGGCTAAGTTTAATCTGGCAGCGTCTTTGTGACTTTTCGCGTTATAGATATCGGTGAGTTCCATGGCTAATTGATAGGCTTGTTTGAGTTCCGGATAGAATTCAAATATTATATCCGCCCTCCATCTTTGCGAGGTTGTCCATTTAGACTCATGTCTGGTTAATATAAATTTAGCACGAGCTAGCAATTGCTTGCGTGTATCACCATTCGCATATCGGAAAGGGAGATACGGTATCCCTTCTTCTCGACATCGTTTGATTTCTACATTTTCCAGGTCACGAGCCATCCAACGTAAAGTAATACGCAATTCGTCCAATGCGTCATAATACAGCTTTTGTACGTGAAAGCGGTCATTGGTAATTCTGGCTTTGGGGAAAACAGTACGAGCTATCAACATCATAGAGGAGGATAAGTCAAGTGTTATTTCCATCACTGCCTTCCGCTTGGAGACACAAATTTTCTCAAGGATAGCTATCACTGTTTCCGCTTTAGTACCATGTATAACCGCCACAATAGTACCCGGACCACCGTGTCCGTCCTTGTTTGTCAGGAAAGTATACACTTCTCCACAACTTAAACAGGTTTCATCTATACTAAGATTCTCACCTATGTTTTGAGGAAACAGCAAGTAATCGGTAGCATGATTCAATTGATCCCAATGGCGATAATCCGAAAAGATTTCCTTGTATTGGCTGGATAGCTGTTTACCATTTACACCATAGTGGGTCGCAATACCCTTGATGCTTTCCGCTGTAGTCTCAATTCTATTCTTTTAAAAAAGCAACAAACTCGGGGGAAAGTTTGGAGCCATCTTCACTTAAGTTGTCGTAAGTATAGGAGAATATTTCACCAGTAGAACGATCTATCCATTTGCGCCGCCTCACATGGAGATAAACCGCATGACCACGGATAGGAAAATCCTGAACTGTCTTGGAATCGGTAAAACCATAAGGGCGAACACACCCTGCTTTATAATCCTCACGAGACATATATTCACGTTCGTCAAGCCAATACTCTAATGTTGTATCTGTTTCCTTGTAATCCACAAACTCAAAATTATCTGTGATTACCTCAGGAAACACTGTTTTTAATACTTCCCACTGTTTCATGTGCCAAAGATAAGCAATTATACAAACAGGTCAGTTACTGCAACCGGGTTTTCGGACTGACCCTTAACATCTCCCTGATTCAGACGAACCAGTATATAAAAATAGGGCTACACCGACAAAGGATGTAGCCCCAAATACATTTTTTAGAGTGCAAATAGCGGGACTAAAGCCGATACTGGCACTTTTCTAATGCAAAGATAAGAATTTCTTTGTATACCCGAAAGAAAACTTTAAAATTCTTCGATTCCGGTAGCTACTTTTAGTATTTTTTGTACAATAACAATATAAATACGATTCTTGTTCTACTAATAACCATCAATAGCGTTTTTAATAAATCTTTGGCATGTTTTTAAAGAATATGGGCAACGTTTATTAACAGCGTAAAAAGTGGCTTTAAAACCTATCACTAATATATTCCTTGATTCTCGCATCGCAGACAAAGAGAAAGCCATCTCGTACCTTATAGAATCTGATGACTGGCTAAATCTTTAAAATGGGTGACGCGTTGATAAAGTCAGGAATGAGATTCTTGTGTGGTTGCCCTATAATATTGTTTTTTTCTTGATAGTATTGATTTACCCTTCACTTGCCTTAGCAAAAAAAAGGACACAAACATACCCCCTCATTACTCTTCATAAATCACCCGTATACTGAACCCTATTCACTATACGACTGAATGGCATTCACTATACGACTGAACCCTATTCACTCGTATACTCATTCCACCCCCTCTCAGAACATGCTCTGGGTAGGATAAAAGACCTATTCTTCGACCTCTACTACTTTATCGCTAACATTATAAATCGCAACAATTCCATACCCTCCGCTCACGTTCGAGAATATCTTTACCGGCTCCTGAAAATTATCCTCCACCGAGGCCTGCTCCAACGAACGCAGATACTTGTATAAATTCTCGGAGAGGGCGTGAATTTCAACCTTTACAAAATGCCTGACGGATTCATAGTCATAGTCATTGAACCGGTCTTTCCTGATATATACATTCAGCGTATATTCTTTCCCCTGAAACAAATCGTCCGAAAAAACCCTGTACACATGGTCATCTTCTCCGCCAATGCCGGAAATATTGTTGAATATGATTTCCTGGTCAACATACACGTCCTGCAAATTCCAAGGAAAGGCAGATTCATCAGCCTCGGCGTCAAACAAAGTTTTATCCCGGATTACAATGCGGTAGTAGTTCCTTGCATCAGGGTTATCCCTGATTTTGATAAGAGTGCGCAAATAGGACATATCATTGACTTTCCCCCTGAACCATTCGGTAGATACCGATACTATTTCAGCAGGAAGCGGGGCATAGTCGAAACCACTGAACGCCCCGTGCTTTGGCGTACTGCCGCCTATCTCCACTCTATCTCCGGGAGATAATGGCTCTGCAAAACGATAGTAGCTATCAACACCTCTGTAGGTGTCAAACGCTATCTCTTTGTCCGAACCGTTTATCTTCAGTTGCAAGCTCGGGTTCTCAATCCGGGCGGCTTCTGCCGGTGAGAACAGGGAAACGCTTTCCGACAGTTTCACGGAATTTATATTCGCCGTGCAGTTGATAATCGTATTCAGAACCGCTTTCGGCGCCGAATCCTCCGTACTTATTGGAATCTCCTTTTCGCATCCGCTTGTAGAAGCCATTGCGATTGCTAAAACTATTGTGTGATATATTGTCTTTTTCATAATCTGCTAAAAATGATAAGTGTAAGAAATTGACGGCATGATAGGAAACAGCGATATTTGCATTAACCTGCGGGCGGTTGCTATTTCTCCGTCCGGCTTGGCGGTCTGCTCTTCTTCTATATACAGTTTAAACGGGTTCATGCGGTTGTACACGTTGTATATGCTGAAATTGAGGACGCTGTACCGGCTTCCTTTCCTGCCGGTCGTATAGTTCACCCCCAAATCGAGCCTATGCTGTGCCGGCATGCGGTAGTTATTGCGGTGGTCGAGTTGTTCTGCAAAGTTCACGATTCCCCATGCATCAGGAATGTCGGGTGTAACGGCAGTCATCATGGGCAGGGTAGCCATGTCGCCCGAAGAATAAACCCAACTCAGGGAGGCATCAATCTTTTTGCCGAATTGGTGGGTGAGGCGAAAATTGACGGTGTGCCTGCGGTCGAACCTTGCCGGAAACCACTTGCCGTTGTTTATCTCCGTAAACCGGCGTTCCGATTTAGCCAGTGCGTATGACAGTATGCCCGTTGTGCGTCCCTCTTTCCGTTCTAATGAAAACTCTATCCCATACGCCCTGCCTTCTCCGGCTTCAACCTTGTTTTCCCAGCCGGACGAGATGCCGGCAAAAGAAGCCCCGTCCTTGTATTCGATTACGTTGCGCATATTCTTATAATAGGCTTCAACCGATATATCGAACAGCCGCGGTATAACGTAATAGCCGCCTATCGAGATTTGTTGTGAATTCATCGGTCGCACACTGGCGGTTACGGGAACCCACATGTCTGTTTGCAGTACCAGCGAATTGCTCGAAAGCAAGTGAATATATTGCTGCATGTGGGTGTATCCGGCTTTGACAGACATCCGGTCGGATAGCATATACCGCACCGCCAACCGGGGGTCGACGGCATAATACGTTTTGTTATCGACATTGAACAGCGAAGCCCTGACGCCTGCGTTCAGCCGTAGTTTCGGGGTAATATCCCAATCGTCCTCCACATATACGCCACTTTCTTTTGCGAAGACATTAGGATTGGCGATATTCTTATTGACACCGTCATCGCTTATGTGTTGCTTAATGACTTCCGGTTTGAAGTCATGATAAATGAAAGACGCGCCCGCCCGGATGTAATGCCCGGATGCAGGGATATATTCAAAGTCGGCGGTTGCGGCGTAGTCTTTTATCCCCGAATCGTAATTAAGCCCGTTGTGGAACTTCACGTTATTTCCATTCTCTCCTGTCGTTGCAAAACTTTTGTCGATGGACGTATTATATCTGTATTGATTGTACGAAAGGGTGGTGTTCATAAACAAGGTTGGCGACAATACCGTGTTGAGCCTTGTGGCGAATATCGTATTCCCCCATTTCCAGTCCTGCTGCGTAGCAGAGTTTTTCTGTCCCGACGGGTCGGCGCTTTCACTGTGACGGTTTTCCAGTTTATCCCGCCCGTTGTACGCCATGGCGTAGAGGGATGTGCGTTCATTTAGCTTATGGTGGATTTTAGCATTGATATCGTAAAAGAAGAAGTTGGTTTTAGATTCCGACGAACTATCCTCATCATCAAGCCATTCCTGCACCGGAACCAGGTACAAATCGACCAATGACCGCCGTGCGGAGAAAGTAAATGACGTTCTATCCTTGATGACAGGAGCTTCCAGATTGACTTTGAGGGCAAGTAATCCCAGCGTGGCCGACCCGGTAAACTTATCCTTGTTGCCGTCTTTGGTGGTTATATCTATTACAGACGAAAGCCTCCCTCCGAAACGGGCGGGGAATCCCGATTTGTAAAGTGTCACGTTCTTAAGCGCATCGGTATTGAATACCGAAAGGAATCCGAAAACATGGTTGGCGTTGTATATGGGGATACCGTCCAGCAGTATCAGGTTCTGGTCGGGACTTCCGCCGCGGACACTCAGGTCGCTTTTGCCTTCCGCCGTATTCTGTACTCCCGGAATATATTGCAGCGATTTCATCAGGTCGCTTTCGCCCAATAGGGCCGGGGTTTCCTTAATCATCGACAGGGATACGTTGACGTTTCCCAGTCTCGCCACCTGTAGATTCCGGTTTGTCGCCGTTATGCTTACTTCTTGTAACTCCAGGGCAGAAGGAGTCAGTGATATATTGATGGTGGTATCTTTCTTCAGAACGAAGTCTAAATGAAAATTCTCATAACCCATATAGCTGACCGTGAATTTGCAGTTACCCTGTGGAAGCGTCAGGCTGTACAAGCCATAAGAATTGGTCGTAGCGCCTTTGCCGGCACTCAACCCCGCAACATTACACCCAATGAGAACTTCGCTTGTTCCTCCATCCGTTATTCGCCCATTTATGGTAAAGGTTCGTTTGGCAGGTTGTGGGCGGATGCTCTGAGGAGGTTTTGTTGCTTCGGGTATTAAGATAATGTGATACCCGTTGATTTTGTACGACAATCCCATGCCTTTCAGAACTTCCGTCAGCGCTTTATCCGGGCTGGCATCTTTCAGTGATAGCGAGATGCGCTTCTGTACATCTATTTTAGATTGTCCGTAGGCAATGCTGTACCCCGTTTGCTGTTCGATTTGTGCAAATACGTCCGCAAGGGAGACGTCTTTTGCCTGTATCGTAATCCGCTTCTCTTGAGCCATCGAGAAACGAGGGCAAAAGGAAAATAGAGTCAGAAAAACTATTATCAATATGAATTTCGTTCGATGAGCCATACTTTATATGTTTGGGGTTATTATGATCTTGTTTCCTGTTTTGGTATAAGAGAAGTCCCCGGTTACGTCTTTCAGGACGTGCAGGATTTGTTCGATGCTGTCGTTCTTCAGGAACTTGATGGTATAGTATTCCTTTGATTGATGCGGTGCGTTGCCGGTGTCGAAAGTAATATTAAAACGCCGCTCTAAGGTCTTGAAAATCTCATCCAGCGTAGCCCCTGTGAAGATGAGTTGCCCGGTAGTCCACGACGTAATATCATGGGCGGAAACTTTTGCTACCTGAATAGCGTCGGTCTGGCTGTCGAAAGTCAGTTGCTCGTCAGGTTCAAGGATTCGGGTTTGGTTGGAGGTGGTTTTTACTTCAATCTTTCCGGTTGCCAGTGTGGCGGTTGTCCGGTTGTCGCCGCTGTAAGCCCTGACATTAAATTCCGTTCCCAGCACCTTGACCGAAAGATTCTGTGTGTTGACTATAAAGGGTCTTTGTGCATCCTTCCTGACAGAAAAGCAGGCTTCTCCTTCCAGTGTCAGTGTACGGTTCTCCTTTCTGAATGTTGAGGGGTAATGCAGCGAACTTCCGGCGTTGAGCCACACTTCTGAACTGTCGGGCAGCAGGATGTGTTTTGTTTCCCCGTAAGCCGCAATGACCTGAAGCATTTTCTCCTGTTGGGAAAAGTAATAAATGCCACCCAATAGCATGAATGCCGGGATTAATACGGCGGCAACGCGCATCAGGCGGCGGTGCAATGGAATGGTTCTCAGAATACCTGTTCGCGCATTGACACGTTTCAATGCCTGCAAGGTGCTTGCATTGGGCTTTGCCTCCAGTGCGTCCCAATATTCCAAAGAGGCTTGCTCTTTTTCTGCGGAATATTCATCTTCAATGAGCCATTGCTGTATCTCTTCTTCCGTATCTTTGGAATATCTGTTTTGCAGATACTCTTTGGTAATCTTCGATACCCGGCTTTTTTTGTCTGTTTCCATTTTCTCTGTTTTGCTTCGTTTTTGCTGTAATACAACTCAACGGTAAAAACCTCAATGAGAAGATGGATTTTTTTTTCAGAAAAATCAGGGAAAGAATAAAAAGATGCAGTTAATGGCTTTCCGGAGGTCTTTCAGCGCAAGACTTAACTGGCTCTCTACGTTTCTTTTTGTGGTATTCAGCCGGATGGCTATTTCTTCATTCTTCAGACCTTCATTCCGGCTCAGGCGATAGATTGTTTTCCGTTGTTCCGGCATTTTCTCAACAGCCATTTCAATGAGTAAACGGGTTTCCCGGGCAATCAATTCATCTTCAGGGCTGAAGCCGGAATCCGTCTGCCGGACAGCTTCCCCATGAGCTTCGCGGACGAATTTATGTTTGAGAAAATTAAGCGCTGTATTTCGGGCGATGGTGTGCAGGTAGGAGCTGAAAGACTTGGTTACGTCTATGGATTCATGGTTAATCCACAGGTTTACAAAAATATCCTCCGCCAATTCCTCTGCATCAACTTCCGATTTTATATAACTGAAAATGAAAAGTTTGATTTTATCGAAACAGGCCTTAAATACGTCTTCGAATGCTTTGTGGCTACCATTCCTTAAAGCAACAATAGTGGTTTCGCTAATTGGCTTCATGGGGGCAAAGGTACGATTTCCCGGTGCAGGTTAGTTGTTGTTTAAGGAAATTTAAAGAGTATACGGGGCTTAGAGCCTGTTTAAATTTTGCTCAGCAATGTTTTGAGAGTTATTTTTGAGGATGTTTTTCTGTTTTTATGAGGAGCATAGCGGGCTATGTGACGAGTAAAAAGAGGAAAGCAGACCGGAAATAAACTCAAAACAGGCTGAATAAAAAACTTTTTGAGGAAATTTTAAACAGGCTCTTATACAATGCAGTAAAACTGCAATGAGTAATCGTTTGGTAAAAAAGGATACAAATATAGTACCTGAATTATCTTTCGTAATCTCACTCCCATACTTAGCCTATCTCACTATACGACTGAGATACCCTCAGTCGTATACTTAGGGTACCTCAGTCGTATACTTAGACTACCCCCTCTCAGAATGTGTTCTGGGTGTGATTTTGAGTTAGATTAAGAATAATAAAATCCTCTCACGAGGCAGAACGGATTAGTCTCCATAAATCTCCGTCAAGGGTTCTTTTTCCTTTCACAATGAAAAATTAAGGGATGGTTTATCTCTTTGCTCAAGCTAATTAACTATATTTGCAGCAGATACACTAATAAGGAACAACAAACAACTATATGGGAAGATTTATCAATCCGTTTACCGACTATGGTTTCAAGAAAATATTCGGTGAGGAGATATCAAAGGACTTACTTATCGATTTTTTAAATGACTTATTGAAGGGCGAACGGGTGATAACTGACCTTACCTTTTTGAACAACGAGCAACTGGCGGAGTGGGATGATGCGCGTGCGTTGATATACGACATCTACTGCACCACGAATACCGGCGAGAAGATTATCGTTGAGATGCAGAACAGATCTCAGTTGTACTTCAAGGAACGGGCGCTGTTTTACATGTCCCATGCAGTGGCTCGTCAGGGGCAGGCGGGGGTCGACTGGCGGTTTAACGTCAAGGCTGTATACGGGGTGTTCTTTATGAACTTCTTGCTCAAGGACGATGTCAAGTTCCGTACGGACGTCATACTTGCCGACCGTGACACGGGTAAGCTCTTTTCCGACAGGATGCGGCAGACGTTTCTGGCCCTGCCTCTGTTCGATAAACAGGAAAATGAGTGCGAAAATGATTTTGAACGTTGGATATATATATTGAAGAATATGGAGACACTCAACCGAATGCCGTTTCAGGCTCGAAAGGCAGTCTTCAAGAAATTGGAAGAAATTGCCGATGTTGCTTCTCTCAGCGGGGAGGAGCGTGAACGTTATGAAAATAGTGTGAATGCATATCGCACGCATCTGTCGGTGATGGATGCAGCGAAACTGGAAGGGCGCGAAGAAGGTCTTGAGGAAGGTCGTCAAGAGGGACGCGAGGAAGGTCGTCAGGAGGGACGCGAAGAAGGACGTCAGGAGGGACGTCAAGAGGGACGTCAAGAAGGTCGAGAAGAAGGACGCGAAGCTGCATGTTTGGATAATGCCCGTAAAATGAAAGCCAAAGGTTTTGATTACGCTACAATTTCTGAAATAACAGGTTTGGCTTACGATGAAATTGCTGACTTATAGTCTGTACAATACCATCTCTCTATATCATTACTCACATATTACGAGTGTATCAGGAAGTTTGCCGTCTATGATGAGGTGGTAGGGCAGATACCTGGGAAATCTCCATTTCGTAGATACCAACCCCCATTTCGTGGATACCGGATAGTATTTCGTGGAAAAAGAGGCTCTGCACAAAATAGTTCTGCTTAGATGTTGTATATTTGTCCTTTAACGTGGTAATTTATGAAAAGAGGGACTTATTTTATCAAGAAGATTATTCTGTGCCTGCTGCTCTTTGGCGGACAGGCGATAATGGGACAGATTGTAATGGTACAAGCAGTAATAGCACAGCAGCCGGTCATTCAATCGGAATACAGCTACAGACGATACACCACTGCCAACGGATTGCCATCCAATATGAACGAATGCATCCTTCAAGACGGCAAAGGCTTTATCTGGATAGCAGGCGTGAGTGGACTTACCCGCTTTGACGGCTTTACCTTCACCAACTTTTTAGAAGGCGCCGATGCCAACCTCTACCGGTTGGACAGAGACGGGGACGGCAACCTCAGAGCCTTTACCCTCAACCTGATGTACACGCTCGATAAAGGCGGCAAGTTAAAGAAAACGGTACTGTCTCCGGATAAATACATGGCGGAAAGACCGTCTTACGCCTACCCCGACGGATATGCCGTTTACAGGAACAAGGAAGTAGACCTGCCCGACGGCCGTAAATCTGCGGATGTGTACAAGGTGCACAACGACCGCATAGAAAAGATACTGGAAACCCCGTATCTGGCAGGACACCGGGATACACATACCTTTTTCGACCCTGCGACACAGGAACTGTACCTGTTCTACAACGAAGATACCGTCAGAATTATAGCCAACAATAAAGCCCCCGTCACCGCTACCGGAGTAGTGGCAAGAGCCGCCTGCAAGGTAGGCGATGCGTTGTTCGTTGTTTCCGGAGACGGCATATACCGGCTCACCCCCGGCAGAGAGTGGATAAAAGTAGCAAATATCGAACTCTATTTCGACTCCACACCGTTTAAGATGATTGCCGATGCCAAGGGACATCTGTTCTTCAACTGCAACAACGTACTCTACCGCTTCGACGGGAAAAAGATAGAAGCCATCTTCCAATCCAACGCCATCCACGACTTTATCATCGACAACGAAAACAACCTCTGGGTAGTCACCTATCAGGGATTGTTCAACCTGTTTGAGCGGAACTTCCTCACCTACAAGCTGCCCGAAGCAACCGACGCAGTGCGAACCGTCTTCCGTCATCCGGAGAAGGATGCCGTGATTGCCGGCACGCTGCAAGGCAAGATTTTTGAGATAGACAGTAAAGGAGGCAGCCGCGAAGTCCCTTACCCGCCCAATCCGTATGGAACTGCCTTCTTCTTCGACCATAGCGCCGTGACGGATGGCGTCATGTACCTTCCCGGCCCGGGCGACATACTCAAGATTGGCAAACGTGAAAAGCGCTGGATGAACCTCCCATGGATGAATACCCCCTGCTTTGTGATAGCTCTGCACAACGGCAATCTGCTGGAAGGATGCCAAAGCGGCCTGATTGAATTTACGCCACAGGGGAATGTCGTGAAGAACTTCGCAGCGGATGCCATGCGCCAGGCAGTGGTAGCCAAACCTTGCTTCGATGCCAGGGGACGGTTATGGTTTGGCGGAATCCATGGGATAAGCATCTACGACTATGACGCTCAATGCATTGTGGACACCATCTTCAACGACTCCGTGCAACGAGTGCGCCACATGGGCAACGACGCCGACAGGAACGTGTGGTTCTCCTCCGAAAACCGGCTGTTTGTTTCCTCGGGCGATACCGTCCGGTTGGAAAGGACATTCCCTCAAGGGATTAATGGCATCTACTTCACCCGTGCAGACAACCGGATGATAGTCTTGACCCAGAGCGGATTCTATCTCTTCGACAAGAACAGGCAGGAATCCATATTCTACAACCACGAGAACGGTTACATGGGAGAAGAATCCACCTCTGGAGCCATTGCCGAAGACGCCGCGGGTAATATTTACCTCCCGTCGCTTGCAGGACTTGTCCGCTTTAATCCCCGCAAGATGGCTGCTACGGCCCATAAACCCGAGTTGCAGCTAATCTCCGTTTCGTCTTCCATCGACAATATCCACTGGAAATCTATCGCGGATTCCATCTCAACACTGAATTACAGAGATAAAAACATCCGGTTCGGTTATATCGGACTTTCTTATTCGCAGGCGCAGAACGTCCGCTACCATTACCGGCTGCTTGGTTTCCAGAACGAATGGAGCCAACCGTCCGCCGACCGTGAAGTAACCTTCAACAACCTTCGCCCCGGCAGTTACACCTTCGAGATTTATGCCGATGCCGGAACGAACGAACTGCGTGGCGAAACCCGCTCGTTTTCGTTCTCCATCCTGCCTGCTTTCTGGCAGACCACCTGGTTTCTTGTAGCCTGCATCGTCTTCTTGATAATGGCAAGCGCCGGAGTGGCGCTCTACATCCAGCGGCGGAAGAACAAGATTCTTCTGGAGAGACTCCGTGCCGAGAAAGAACTCAACGAACTTCGCATCAGCAGCATCCGCCTGAAAGCCATTCCGCATTTCAATGCCAATGTACTGGCTGCCATCGAATATTATATCACCAACCGTACAAGGGAAGAAGCGATGCACGTACTGGGCATTTACTCCGACTTCACCTACATGACGCTGAACGAGGTGGACAAAGCCGCCCGTCCTCTGGACGAAGAGCTGGCTTACGTGAAGATGTATCTCGACCTGGAGAAGGTACGCTTCCTGGACAAGTTCGACTTCGCGATAGAGGTAGAAGAAGACGTGGACAAGTCCGTGAAGTTGCCCAACATGATACTGCATACCTACTGTGAGAACGCCGTGAAGCATGGGCTGATGCCTTTGAAGTCGGACGGGCGACTTACGATACATGTTTCGCAGCACGAACAAACGGTCTGCGTAAGTGTGGAAGACAATGGAGTGGGGCGCACCTACGCCGCCCGGCACCCGCAGTTGCATAGCACGAAGCAGGGGCTTTCGATACTCAACCGGCAGATAGAAATCTACAATCGCTTCAACCAATGGAAAATCAGTCAGCAGATTGAAGACCTCGCCAGCGGTACGCGGTTCACAGTTGAGATACCCCTGGCATATACATACATCAATTAACTGATTCAAAACTTAAACGCCATGGCCCGTGTCATCATAGTCGAAGACGAATATTATCCCCGGCAAACGCTGCGGGAGAAATTGGAATGCAACTTTCCCGATATGGAAATCCTGACTGAATGTGAGAATGCGGAGGACGCTCTGATTAGTATCCTGCGGCTGCGTCCAGACTTGCTGTTTCTCGACATACAGATGCCCAACAAGAACGGTCTTTGGCTGGCAGACGAGCTGCTGCTGATGCAGGGAGAAACCTTTACGCCGCCGGACATTGTTTTCACCACCGGCTATGCCTATCCGGAGTATCTGCTGAAGGCTTTTGAGCTGGCAGCCATTGATTATCTGGTGAAGCCCGTCAGTGCGGAGAGTCTCAGGAAAGCCGTTGCCCGCTACCACGAACGCGCAGGCGCCTCCACCGGACTGCAACGCCTGACGGAGGCTCTGCATGAAGAAAAGCTACTGAAATTCAAAAGCTACAACGGGCTGTTCCTGCTTCGTCCCGAAGACATTGCCTACGTGGAGGCCGACCGCGACTACGCCTGCATGTTCCTTGCCAACGGATCCAAAGAGGATGTCTTTGAACGCTTGGGCGAGATAGAAAAGAAGCTACCTGCGGATACGTTTCTCCGTACCGGGAAAAGCGTAATCGTAAACCGTAAGTACATCCGGAAAATAACAAATACTACTCTTCAACTCGCTACTCCTTCCACAAGCTATCTGGTGGAGATTTCGCGGAGTGCAATCAAACAACTGAAGGATACTCTTATTTAGGTACGGAGGTACGGAGTTTTTTCTTTATTGAATACAGAGATACGGAGTTTTTTCTTTTGTTGAACACAGAGGTACAGAGGCACAGAGTTTTCTCTCTGCGACGTAGTCGCCCTCTCTGTGTACTCAGGTTCAGGTTCTCTTCTTAAAAGAAAGAAAAACTCTGTGTCTCTGTACCTCTGTGTTTAAACATAAACTCTCAGTGTTCAGTTCATGAAGTACTTCATCCTGCCTGATGTATGAACGGAACATAGATGACTATATACCTTAGGATACAATCATACCCACTGATTGTAGGAATCATACCCACTGATTGTGGCAATCATACCCAATGATTCCTACCACACTATAAGACTGCTCTATGATGAGGTTTATAGCGTTTGCCAATCAAAGGTATCTCTTACCTTGTACCCCAATACTAATTTCGTGGATAAAAACCCCCACTTCGTGGACACCGGATACCACTTCGTAGATGGCCGTCTTCTTTGTATTATCCAACAGAAATTTCATCTGTATATTTGCTAAGAGTTAAATCACATAAGCAAATGTTTATAATTAGTTTATACCTTGATAGTATCCGTCATGCTGAGCGTAGCCGAAGCATCTCCTCTTCTGAAATACAAAGGGGGAGGAGATGCTTCGGCTGCGCCCAGCATGACGGATACTACAAGATAATTGAACCGAGAATACTACAAAATAATTGTGTAACCCTTTAAAAATAAAAAGTAATGAAAAAGATGATTATCGCGATGTTTATCGCAACAGTAGCAGCCACCTCAGCCGTTTCTACGGCAAGTGCACAACAACAAATCAAGTACGGCGTCCGTGCAGGTTTCAACAATTCCACCTACCGGATTGGCATAAAGGACGCCAGTTTCAGCGTCAACCCCGGCAGCAAGGCAGGCATCTACCTGGGCGGACAAGCCATCATCCCCATCCAGGGCGTCTGGAGTTTCCAGCCCGAACTTGTCTATAGCATGGGTGGACTGAAAATCAGCGGCAAAGGCGAACAGCTCGAATTGCTCGAAATGGGACTGGACGGCGCCACCGGAACACTCTCCATCTCGAGCACCATGCACCACCTCAACATCCCCTTGCTGGTAAGAATGCAAGCGTCGGACAAACTGAGCCTCATGGCAGGTCCGTACATCGCTTACCGGATGGCGCTCGGAGTGGACTATAACGACGGGATGGAGAACTTCATGAAAGAAGGTGCGATGGATGAAGAATTGATGCTCGAAGAGATCGCCAACGCTAAAAAATCCCTGAAGACCACGCTGGACGAAAACCTCAGCAAGCTCGACATCGGCTTCACGATCGGCGCCGAATATGCGTTCGACAACGGATTGTTTGTCGACATGCGCTACAACTTCGGACTGATTAACCACCTGAAGAGTGATTATAAGATTGTGATGGATGGAGAAACTGTGGAAGAAGGCAGCTGGAAAAAGGATATGGGCGTGGAACCCAAGATGAAACGTTCATCATTCCAGATAGGAGTTGGTTATCGGTTCTAAGTGCTTTTTCCTGCATACAATTATTTTTTAGACGCGGATGACGCGGATAACGCGGATTTCTTTTTCTCTTTCGGTTCTCTTCTGGACAGGCTAACATAGCTCAGCATTTAAAATCCGTGTTATCCGCGTCATCCGCGTCTAAAAAATTGCTTGTACTGCGCAGCAACCTGATTGAAGCTTCCGAGCGTTATCTCTCATTTGTAATATAAACTATTTATTAAATGCGCAAGATACCCCTACACCTCCTCCCCACCGTCCTGTTCGAAATCCCCATAGCCAGCCTCTCCCACCGGATATCCGACCACGACCGGCAGGCAATGGCCACCGTGCTGGAAGCCGGCGATATACTGCTCACCACCGACAGGCTGTTCCCCCTCTGGCGACTGGGAGCCGCCCTGCTGGGCAGCCCGCTCTACTGCCATGCCGCCATGTACACCGACGACAACCGCATAGTAGAAGCCACCACCTTCCATCCATCCGGCCTGGGCGTAGTGTACAGATCCGTGCGAGGCTTCCTCTCCGGGCGAAGAAGCGTTTGCATCATCCGCCCCACCTACCGCTCGGAAGCCGACCACCGCACTGTACTCGCATGGCTCGACCGCCAGGTAGGAAAACCCTACGACTACGGCTTCAACAGCCGAAGCGAACAGGCAATGTATTGCAGCAAACTCGTTGCCATAGCCCTGCAACAGACAGGAATGCCGGTAACACCGCAACGCATCCTGGGAAGGCGGGACATCTACCTGCCCGACGCATTCCTGCGCATATCCGACTCGCGAATCGTTTATTCCTCCTGCCGTACCGTGTGGAAATCCCTGCTCTACGACTTGCCATTCGTACTCTCTGTGGCGATGTTGCCCGTGTTTCCCGTAGCCGGTGTGGCGCTATGGGTTGTGCTGGCCGCTCTCGGGTTATTGCAATACATGAAACGGATATAAAACAGATTCCGCTATGAAGCATTTAGTCAGCTTGCTATTCATACTGTTCTGGGCAACCGGACTACATGCGCAGACTCCGACGGTAGAACTCGAAGAAGTGCTGGTAACGCCCGATAATCCCAATGCCAACGTAACCTCGCCCAAGATGAGCATCATGAAAATCAATGCACATACCCTCCGGCAAATGCCGGCGTTGATGGGAGAAGTAGACCTGCTGAAAGCCATCCAACTGATGCCCGGCGTGCAGAGCACCTCGGAAGGTTCTACGGGATTCAACGTGCGCGGCGGCCACTACGACCAGAACCTGATTCTGCTTGACGAAGCCACCATATACAACGCCTCCCACCTGATGGGTTTCTTCTCCGTATTCAACCCCGACGTGGTGCACAACGCCCAACTCTACAAAGGAGACCTGCCGGCCGCGTATGGCGGCAGACTCTCGTCACTGCTCGACGTACGCACCAGGGACGGCAACAACCAGCGTTTCGGCGGCGCCGGCGGAATCGGCCTTATATCGAGCCGATTGATGTTCGAGGGGCCGGTAGTGAAAGACCGTTCCTCCTTCCTCATTGCCGGGCGGCGCACCTACTTCGACCTCTTCACTCCGCTGGTGAGCGAAATGCGCGACAACGATGCACGGGCCTATTTCTACGACCTGAACGCCAAGCTGACCTGGCGCATAGACCACCGCAACCGCCTTTCTGCCTCCCTCTACAATGGAAAAGACAGCTACGGCATGAACTTAGCCGCGATGGAATTTGGCAACACCACCTTCAGCTTGCGCTGGAATCATATATTCTCGTCGCGCCTCTACGCCAATGTCACGGCAACGGGAGTAGGATACAGCTACCGGATGGTGAACCAGGCATACGACCGGCTTTCCGAACGCTATGCGTCCGAATTGCGGGAGTACGGCATTAAGGCTGATTTCTCTTGGCAAATCCATCCGGATAATGAATTGCAGTTCGGCTACCGGCTGGCGCACCATGCCGTGGAGCCGGGCAGTGTGGTTGGCATCGGCAGGAATACCGCCTTGAGAAATATCCACCTGAAAGAGAGCAACGCCGTGGAGCAATCGCTCTATGTATCGGACGAGGTTAGGGCAGGCCGGCGATTCATCCTCAGGTATGGGCTGCGGGCTACTGCTTTCCGCAACCCGGACAACGGCGGAATATCCCGGTATGCACTCGACCCGCGCATGGGGCTGACTTTGATACTCGATGAACGTCAATCCCTCAGAATGAGCTATACAGGCACATCGCAGTTTGTGCAGATGCTTTCCAATTCATCGTCAGGGTCGCCGCTCGATGTCTGGTTTCACGCTTCGCGGAATGTGAAGCCGCAACTTGGGCATCAGTTTGCAGCAGGCTACTACCGCAATTTCAAACAGGACACTTACGAGTTCTCCATCGAGGGCTATTACAAGCTGCTGCGCAATGCAATCGACTTTCGCGACCATGCAGAGCTACTACTCAACGAACACTTTGAAGAGGAACTCCGCTTCGGCAAAGGATATGTCTGCGGACTTGAAGTGACGCTGGCCAAGAGACAGGGACGGCTGACCGGTTGGCTCAGCTATACCTACACGCGCAGCATGAAGAAAATCAATACCGTGAACAACGGGGAATGGTATCAGGCTTCGACAGACAAGCCGGTGAACCTGACAACTGTGCTGAATTATAAACTGTCGCCCCGGTGGGAGGTTGCCGCCAATTGGATTCTTGCGAGCGGTATGCCGGTTACCTACCCTACGGGGCGCTACAAGATAGAGAATAGATACGTGCCCATCTATTCCGGACGCAACGAGTACCGGTATCCTGCTTATCATCGCCTTGATTTGTCCGCCACGTGGCATCTCGCCAGGTCGGGCAAGCGCTGGAAGCATAGTCTGAACTTCGCGGTCTATAACGCCTACGGACGCAGGAATCCGTGGATGGTCTACTTTAAACAGGAAGCGGGTAACCCGGATGTGCTGCGTGGGGAGATGATGTACCTGTTTACTTACGTACCTTCGATTACATGGAATTTTTCATTTTAGCAATGATGAAACGAAAGAGAAACCAAATAACTGCATCAGGAATCGTAGCCTGTACCTGTCTGCTGGCAGCGTGCACTGCGCAGATTGAGATTGAGACGGTGGATGCCGTGGAGCACTTGGTGATTTACGGAACGGTTACTAATGAACTGAAACGGCAACGGATTGATATTACCCGGTCGGCGCCGTATTTCTCGGACACTGCCCCCGGTGGTGTTTCCGGTGCTGAGGTGAGGGTTACTGCGTCGACGGGAGAGGTGTACCTGTTCTCTGAGGAGTTGCAGTCGCCCGGGGTCTACCTCTCTGATGCAGCTTTTGCCGGATTCTCCGGAGAATCCTATCAGCTCGATGTGGCAGTGGACTGGAACAATGATGGGACACCGGATTGTTTCACTGCTTCGGAGCGAATGCCCCTTCCTCTGCTGGGCGAGAGGATTGACTTGAAATGGAGCAGGATGAAGGATTACGTCGACGTACTGGCATGGTGCGAACTGCCCCGGGAACAGGAAAACTACATCTGCCTGAAAGTACGAATCAACAACCGTATGGTGACCGACAGCCTCGACCAATATACGTTCTTTGACGAATCATACATCAATAGCAAGACATTGGAAGGGGTGGAAATCTATTCGCTCAGCCAGAAAGACGAGAATCTGACGCTTGCAGCCGGCGATGAGCTGACGTTGATAGCTCTTTCATTAACAAAAGAGTTCTACGATTTCTCGCTCAACGGGAAAAAGGAAGTCCGTCCGTCACCGCCCATTATGGTTGGCCCTCCTGCCAATATGCCAACTAATCTTATGCGGACGGCAGGCGCTGTAGTCCCGTTAGCCGGTTATTTCTCTGCCTGTGCTACGGATAGTGTTTCTGTCTCTGTGACGGAAGAATTTATAAATAAATGATAATTTAACGGTGATTTAAACACAGAGACACAGGGGCACAGAGTTTTTTCTTTGTGTGTTATAAATGAGAATTTATATTTGAACACAGAGACACAGAGTTTCTTCTCTTTGCGACGTAGTCGCCCTCTCTGTGTACTCTTATCCTGGTTCTTTTCTCAAAAGAAAGAAAAAACTCTGTGCCTTTGCGTCTCTGTGTTCAAGCATAAATCATCATATAAACAACATATCACCATGAAAAGAATCCTCCAAACAATCCTCCTGCTGGCATCCATTGCCGGCACAACCTCGTGTGACAAAGAGAATGAACCTCCCCACATCCCGAGCGGCCGTTACCTGGTGGGCACCACCGCTTCGGAAGTCGTCGACAAGAATCAAATGGCCGACAGAGGCTCTTACGACTTCGACCGCTCGTTGCTCGACTTGTTGCCCTCCCTGCCTGTGCGGGTGGACAGGATTGAGTATCGGACAACCGACCCGTTCGGCCGTTCGGTTATCGCCTCGGGCATTGTAAGCTACCCGATACTGCTACCGGTACGGGGGACGGTAGTCGCCCAGCATTTCAATACCAGCGCCAACAGGGATGTCCCGTCTGTCATCATGGGCGGCATCGAGTCACTGCTTTCCTATGCGGGATACGTCGTCATCTCGGTAGATTATCTCGGTTTCGGTTCGTCGGTAGACATGGTGCATCCGTACCACCACGTGGAGAGCACCGGACAAAGTACCGTGGATATGGTGCTCGCCGTGCAGGAATACTTTACCGCCCTTGGTCGTACCCCACCAAACGATGTGACGGTGATTGGCTATTCGCAAGGTGGTGCGGCTGCGCTGGCATTCCAGAAGGTTTCCGAGGAGAAATACGCTGAAGAAATCCGCATCAGGCAAGTATTTGCAGGTGCGGGAGCGTACGACCTGGTAGCCACTTACGAGGCATTGCAACAACATCCTACTGCTCCGTTCCCGCTGATGATTCCAACGCTCTACCTCGGGCTGGACTATGCCGAGAATCTCCAACTCGATTTCTCGCACATCTTCAAAGGAAAGCTGTTGGAGCATTACGAGGAGTGGATTCTCGCCAAAACCCTGAACAACGGCGAACTTAACTCCGAACTCGGCACAGACTTTTGGGCGTTTATGAACGAAGATGTATTCAACCCGCAACATCCGCAAACAGCCCGGTTCATCCAAGCGCTGGAGAAGAATTCGCTGCTCAACTGGATGCCACAGGCTCCACTGGCGCTGGTACAGAGCGAGGATGACGAGTACCTGCCGTTTGTCAACGCCCGGAATGCGTACGATGCATTCAAGGCTCAAGGCTGCGATGTACGCCTCATCCGGTTTGAGGGCACGGGACATGTCGAAACAGGAGTGAGCTACTTTATGTTTGTGCTTGGGGAGTTGGGGCTTATAGATTCGCAGGGCAATTATAGTTCCGCAGAGTAATGCGGAATCGTTCATCAAGTACGCCACTAAACACATTCATCTCCCGTTTAGAGATTCCCAATTGTGTCGCCAAACTCTTCCATTCTTTCACAGCGTCAACGACTTCGGAAATAATCTTTTCTGCTATTTCCTTCTTAAGCATATAATCCTCACATGCGGCGAGCAGAATCCCCAAGTCCGCTTTGTTGGAAGATGAAGAAATAAGCAAACTTTGGTACTCATTCAGCGAAGGGTTCATATCGTATGCAGGTGACATGGTACAGCCTTTAGCCGTCAGAAGGAAGCCATGATTTCGGAAATGATCATCGCTGTTACCGATGCAGATATTAAAGGCCGCACGACGAAACAGTTCCTGCAAGTTCGCTTCTACGTCTGTACAACTCTGAATGATGAAGTCAACAATATCCGGATAACCATGTCCGGTAGTGGCATTGTTTCCATCGTTAAGCCCTAATAATGTCATTGTTGAAGCAAAATGAATTCGCTTACCTTCTTTGGTTCTGTCAAAACGTCTGGAAAGCAACGTGTGATATCTTTCTCCTACAGATAGGGTTTTAGTTTCGGCTGCATTTATCTTTGCTTTCGCAGCAAGCAGATGGCTGAAATGTTCCCAAAGGCCTGCATCGTAATCATCCTTCCGTGATGGGAATTTTGCAATATATAATGTTTTATCCGTATCTATTACACTGGCTTTTGGTCTTGCCCCACCCAATGAGGAACCCGGTTGCACGAGCTGCGCAATCCATTTCTTATCGGGAAGGATATTTTCCTCTTCACTTTTTTCTATTTCCTCACTGGCAACTATCAATTCTCGAATACCTGTCAAAGGGGGAATCTTCAAAGACTCGCTTACATTTATAAAGTCTCCGGCCGCATCTTCCTTGAAACGAAAACCGCCCATTCGAGAAAAATCATCAATGCCGGTCAGAAAGTCGAAAGAAGACAACCGTCGTACAGGTCTTTTATCTTCCACTGCCGAAATTTGTTCCCGGCGAAGCAACAGGGTTCGCCCCCAACGGTCGGGTAAAGCATCGGAAAAACAACCGAATATGTCTTTTCCGGGCTGCGTGTATTGCCGATCCGGATAATTGTTCAAATCATCACTCAAAAACAAATCACTATGTTTCTTCAGCCAATCGTTATTAAAAATAAAACAATAACTGTCCGACCCACGAAGCGATTCGTAGCCAAGCTCACCTATCAGCACCGTCTCTTTAAGCCAATCAAAGTCGGCATATACATATAATTTTTTCATCGGCTATTCTTTTTTAGAGGCGCGTTCTCTTGTCTTCAGATTCAAATCCTGTAAGGCTTTTCCCAGTTTGTCTTCTTTGGCAAGCCACAGAATATCATCATCAAGCTGTAAAGCATACAGAACACGTAAATAGATGCCTATAGCTACGGTAGGTGCACCTTTTTCTATACGGGCCACAGTCAGCGGCGAACAGGTTGCCCGTTCTGCCACCTGAGCTACACTTAAATTCCTTCGTAGACGAGCCAGTTTGATTTGCTCCCCTACCATCTGCATCTTCTGTTCCAATTTTCGGATTAACTTGGTACCCATTGTATTCTTTGTCATATCCAATATATCATATAATATGCAAATATATCACTTTTTATTTATTTAATGATAGGTTGAAGAGAAAATATCCGATTATGCAAAGCTGTGCATGTAGCAAATATACGTTCCACAAAAGACTTCCTGGGCTGTATAATTCATACAACCGGAACTTGCTGTGAAGAAGTTATTCTCTTCCATAAGTATGTTGTTGAAAAGTGACAAAAAAGCATACAAATATAGTACCTCTATTACTGTTCATAAATCACTCGTATACTGAACCCTATTCAGTATACGAGTGAACCCTATTCAGTCGTATACTGAATGGCGTTCAGTCGTATAGTGATTTCACCCCTTCTCAGAACATATTCTGGGTGGGATGAAAGGCTCTTGAATGGCGTTTTTAGCAAATATTGGGTGGGTAAATTATTTTAATAAATAGGTTGGTATTCCGGGGGGAGGAACAGTCGTATACTGAAGGTACTTCAGTTGTATACTGACCCTATCTCAGTCGTATACTTAAGGTACCTCAGTCCGGGAGTGAAATAGGAAAGGGTGTTCTAAGGGAGTGTATTTATGTTCTTTTATGAATGAATAGTTAGGCACGAATTACACGCGTTGATAAGGTCAGGGCGGATTTCGTTAAACCCCAATCTGTGTAATCCTGCGCAACATGCGGATGAAAAATAGCTTTTTAAATGCCGGGCGAGTAGTTTTTTTAGTTTTTATCCCCGATTTTAAGTATAGGCACTAAAATTATCCTGTTTTTAATTACTAATTAATCATGAAATTAACCGCCCCCTTGCATCTTTGTACCATTATTCTTTGATTTATAGGAGAACTATAGCCTATTTATCATCGAACCATAAATTAATTTATTGGAAAACCATAATCTAATAATTCATATCGCATGAAGAAATTACTACCTTTTTGTATGTTGATTTTATCCGCCTCACTTCTACAGGCGCAATCCGGCGACAAGCCCGGGAATTGGAAATTGATTGCCTCGGATGATTACCCTACGGAAGACGTAGGAGTGTCAACCTACACCGTCACCACCGACTTTAGCGCCGACCCCACCGGCGTGGACGATTCTCGGAACGCCTTTCAGACAGCATTGAATAAACTGGGAGAGAACCGCCGCGGCGGCGTACTCTTCGTCCCGGCAGGACGCTACCGCATCTCCGGTAAACTCTTCATTCCCACCGGAGTAACCCTGCGCGGCGAATGGAAGCGCCCGGTGAAAGGAAGCCCGGTCGCAGGAACCATACTGATGGTAGATACGAAAGGAGGCTCTGAAATAGAAGCAGATGCATTTATCACAATGGAACCCTCCACCGCCTTGACCCACCTCAGCATCTGGTACCCGCACCAGAACCCTGACAACATTACCCCTTATCCGCCCACAGTGCTCTACGGACGCGATGGCGTATGGGGAAACGAGTATTGCAACGTGCGCCACGTCACGCTGGTGAATTCCTATAGCGGCATCGTCCTGTCGAGAACCAATGGAGGAGGTTGTCCCAATATATATGATGTGTACGGCACACCGCTGTCCCGCGGCATCGAGATTGACAATATAGCCGACGTCGGCCGCTTCGAGCGAATACACTTCTCGCCCCACTATTGGGCAGACTCCGGTCTGGAAGGCTCGCCCGGGGCAGGAAGCGCCTACGCCGACTGGATATACCGCAACGGAACAGGTATTGTGATGCGCCGCAACGACTGGTCGTACACCTGTTATGTAGATATCGACGGCTATAACAAGGGCTTCCGCACCGGTGCTTCCCTGGCGGGAGACGCCACGCCAAACGGACATAACTACGGATTCACCCTGCGCAACTGCGAGACGGGCATCTACCTCGACGGCACCTCTTCGGCAGGCATCATGTTCACCCGCGCCCGCATTGAAGATTGCAGGAACGGAGTGGTAGTAACCTCCGCCAGCACCGGACCCGTACAACTCTACGGATGTGAAATATCAGCCTCGGATGAAGCCATACTGATGGAACAGGGCGTTTCCGCCAAACTGATGATGCAGCAATGTACCGTCAGCCAAGGCGCAGTGAATAGTCTGGGAGGCGATTTCGTGGCTTCTGATACCGACTTTAATAACGCTGCCCCGCAGATATATATCGGCTCCGACGCCCGCACGATACTGACCGGCAATCGTTTCGCGAAGACGGCGGATATCAGAAATCAATCCCTGTTTGAATGCCGTATCGACCATGCCCCTGTCGATACGAAGCCTCTGCCGGACTTCCCGGAAATGAAAGTACCGGAGACAAAGCCCGCACGCCTTACCTTATATAATGTACTCGATTTCGGCGCCGAACCTTTTGTCGTCACATTCAACTCCGGCACGAGCGGCACATGGCTTCAGACCAATATCCGTTCGGGACTGGCATCGGGCAAAGATAACACCAGTGCCATTCAGAATGCACTGGACAGGGCAGCCGCCGACGGTGGAGGCATCGTCTACCTGCCGGGCGGACGCTACAAAGTATTGGGTAACCTGACCGTCCCTACAGGTGTAGAGTTGCGTGGAGCCTCCGACCTCGGCAGTGTTCCGCGTGGACAAGGCAGCATCCTCGAAGTCTATGCCGGGCGCGGGCAGGAGCAGGGACAGCCTTTCCTTAAGCTTTCGGCAGGCAGCGGCTTGCGCGGTTTATCGTTCGACTATCCTGAACAGGTGGCTTCTGCCTTGCCCACAGTGACCCGGTATCCTTATTGCATTCAGGTGACGGGGAAAGACGCATATATCGTGAACGTAGGATTGCGAGCTGTATATAATGGTGTGGATCTCTTTACATATAAATGCGATAATCACTATGTGGACTATCTGGCGGGACATGTTTTTATGAATGCCATCCGCATTGGCGGAGGTTCTCAGGGCGGACGTGTTTGCAACATGCAGTTCAATACCATCGTCTACGGCTGCGGTTGGGAGACTAAGTTCGGCGCATGGCCCAATAGTATGGCGGCCGACCAGGACAAGATTTACCGGCAGAACCAGGCGGAACTACGTTTCATGACCGTGGGAGATTGTCGTGACCAGATTCTGTACAATGACTTCCATTATGGAAGTTTCGAAGGCATCGTCTTCCTTGCCGATGAGGGAAAGGCAGCATCCGGCCGTTCGTTGGGACTGGGTGTGGATGGTTCCTGGAATGGTGTTGTCTATGAAGCTTTGGCTCCGGCAGGTTTCGATATGATAAACTCCCAGATAGTGGCGCTTGAAGGAAACAGTTCTGTTTATTCGGAGACTCGTTTTGTGAGTGCCAAGTCCGGTTTCACGGGCGAAGCGACTCTATTCGGTGCTGATTTTTGGGGAAGCGCCAAGCATGGTGTAGTTGTTGAAGGCGGGAAGCTGAATCTGAATCTGGCTAATTTCAGCACATCGGGGCAGGCATCTTTCATGAATTTGCCGAAGTCTGCCGGTAGTGTGGTGCTTCATAATGCAGTGGTCAATACGAGGAACAATGCTGTTTTCGTCAGTGGCGGGCACGAAAAGCAGGCGGCGGTGACATCTGCCGTGACTGATGTGGCGGCTACGGTGGCGGGTAAGTTGAATGTATGGAAGAATAATCTGTCGATGACTCCCGTTTTCACGGCAACGGATGTGTTGCTGTCTCGCACGGAGTGGGTTATTACTGCCGGTACGAATAACTCTAATGCTCCCAGGGCTATTGACAGCAATGTGTCTACGCGCTGGGATACGAGTGGTTCGCAGCAGTCCGGGCAGTGGGTGATGGTGGATATGCGGTCGGTGCATAGGTTGAACCGTATTATTCTGGATACGTCAGGGAGTCCAGACGATGGTCCCGCAGGCTATGAGGTGTATTTGAATACCGGTGAGGGTGGCGATTGGAAGCTTGTAGCGTCTGGAAAGAATGCGGGGGCGGTACTGATTATTTCTTTCCCCGCGGAAGATGCCTCGAAATTCAGGATAGTGCAGACGGGGAGCAAGGGTAATTACTGGTCGATTCATGAGCTTTATGCGGCTTGTGTGGATGAGGTAGAGACGGGGATTTCATCGGGAGCTACTCCCTCTACCGGAGAATTATTCTACTACAACGGGCAGTTATCGTGGCGCGGATTGAACAAGAATGAAACTACACGAATCGAGATTATTGACCTGTCAGGACGGCGGGTATTGTCGCAGCAAACAAATGATAATTATCTGAGATTGCCCGGTATGCAGAATGGCGTTTATATTGTGATAGTTACTAATGGTACAGATGTGCTGCGGAGGAAGGTGTTCGTAGGGAGATGAGGTGCTGTGGTGAATTACAGAGGCTTTCTTTGAACACAGAGATACAGAGTTTTTCTTTCTTTTAAAAAGAGAGATAAAGAGAGGATGACAGAGAGGGCAATTACATCACAAAGAAAGATAAAACTCTGTATCTCTGTGCCTCTGTGTTCAAGAAAAAGAAACTCCGTGCGCTTCATTCCTGAAGCATACATTTCGCATTGAATTATTCTGTTAGTGAATCTATAAATTCCCCAAACCTCAAAATCTTCTCACTATTGGCTTTATTGAAAAGCAAGTGTTCAAAATCCTTTTGTTTCTTCTTCAAATCAACAGTTTTCAATAGTTCTACTGTTGCTTGTTTGAACTCCTGCAAGTTATGTACTCCGCAGCGTTCTGAAAGAAAATTGTAATCGGGTTTGGACTGTGCCAACAAAAACATCAAGTCGTAAAAGTCACGACCTTTAGCACGGGCTAACATGGCTGCTATTTTCATGCTACATAACACCCCATCGGAAGGAACAGGGAATGGGAAAAAGAATCCGCAGCCCTTGATATTTGTGATGACCGAAGGATAAACGATTCCCTGGTCTTGGCTTTCAACCTTTATCAAGAAACGTTCTTCCTTGTGTCCACTCAGTCCCAAATCAAACAACAATTCCGGGAAATGGATATTACGCCGGAAAGCCGTCAATCTCGGATTATCTTTATCCTTCGCCTCTACCCGTAATCCTGAACGTTCCAAAAACTGGATTACTCCGTTTGTCATTTCAATAAACTCGTCTTTCGACAGGTCTTTACAGTCGAAATCCAAGTCTTCGGAGAATCGGTCTATCCCTTTTACCAAACGAAGGTTTGTTCCACCTATAAAAGCCATCTTCTGGATGTTTGGAGTAGAAGAAAGGTAATCCAAAATCATCAACTGCAAATACTCTTTCACGATGTGCTTATCGAAGCTCGAATTACCACGGATTTGAGTTGGAAAATAATTCCTTATCTGTTCAATCTGTATCATAAATCGTAAGTCTTAAGAAGTAGTTTTACCCGATGGTCAAGCGCCTTGTTTTGAAATTTGGTGCAGTAATCCATTAGTAAATCCTTGTTCAAATCATCGTGCAGGTAATCTTCATCCAAACGCAGTTCTTCCAGTTCCTGTTCGTTATCATAGAACGGATAAAGATACAGTAAATCGAGCAATGCCTTTTCGGGTGTGGCAAACTGTATAGTGCGGTTGCCTGCCATTGGCTTCAGTTCGTACCCGAACATCAGGTTTACTTTGACATTCTTATATGAGTATTCGCCAAAGTCATTGGCGAATGAGGCTGTTTTTAGTGATGTCACACTGGTAATCTGTACCACTGCTTCCGGTATCATTCCGTAGAATGACAATGCTGTGTGCAGACTGATATAGGACGGACGGTAAATTCGGTTGGCAAAATAAAGAGAATAATCCGGCTTGTTCTTATACTCCGAAAATGCAAAATAGCCCTGCCTTAACCGGATAAGATACCCTTTCTTAATCCAACGGGTAAGGTTATTCCGGTCAAAGTCGGGTTGCCATGCATATACCTGATAGATATTAAAGCATGACAAATCGAATAGCTGTTCTTTAAATTCCAGAAAGGTCATTTCTTTGTTTTGTTTCTATTATGCTGCAAATATAGTGCATTTTGGAAATAAAACAAAATACAGGGGTTAATTAGGGCTATTATTGTTCTGTCGACAAGACAAGACGAGAATAGGCCGTTTCTGTTTTGTTGGTAAGGCAGAGATGACTTTGTTTCAGAGTTAGCATTGTTCGTCACAATGATCTTGGATACAACGCCAAACTCCTTGAAGTATTGGTTGATAGAATAAATATAATCACTTCACTCCGTTTTTTTAGTTTCATGTAGCAATTACCAGCCGTTTATATTGTTTTGCGTTTCAACAACAACTTCAATGTCATCAGGCAAATTATAAAAGAAATCAATATCGGTTTTACTCTCAATATTATCTACAGAACAGGCATAATAGCTCATAGGGTGATCTCTCCCTTCGTTTGGATATATAAAACCTATTGCCTTGGGCGTTTCTTTCATACAGAGAACAACTTTATAAAATGCATCCGGTACCCATATTTCTTTGGAACCTCCAATTGTTGATTTTTTTTCATTGTAATACATGGGGCCACAAGCTATATAGATATCTCCATATTCTTTTGCCCACTTACGGCACTTCTCTTCCAACTCTTTCCAATCGCCCCCATTGAGCTTTCTGTTTTGAGGACATATATTTGTAAGAAGGTATGTTTGTTCCATAGCCTGTTTTGACCACTTATTATCTCCAGCTGGACACATATGACCATGGTCGAGACCATTGGGGTTTTGCCCCCAATCCACAAGTTCTTGACGAGGTTTGGAGGCTTCCGTGTCTTCGAAATATCGTGTTCCTTTCCTGGACCAAGGACCATCAGTATGTTCCTTGGTAAGATGCCATGCTACCCAATTGGCACACTTAGTCGTGTTGTTATATGATAGTGAATACCCAAGGCGGCTAAGAATTTGCTCCGGCATTGCATTTATAATTCTTGGGGTCTCGAGCTTAGGAACACCATGTTCTACTGCTATTTTTGCGTTTGGTTGTCCTTTTGGCATTTCATTCAAGTCTAGTTCCTTCTTAGGAGATGGATTCTGATCAGTTATCTCCTTTGAGTGTTCGATATTTGCTAAAGATTTATTATCATCCACAAATGTGTTTTGAAGAGATTCATCATTTACATATTCATCATCATTCGTACATTGTCCGATAGCTATGGCTAAAACAAAGATACTAATCAAAATCAAGATAATCCTCTTATACATAATCCTGATATATTTCAATTAATAATTTCCCATTTTTACTCTGCCACTCATGCCAACCATCAGCAGTGCGCCCCATGATATAACAAGCTGCAGTTTGGGGAGAATCGAATGCATAATTTTCTTTTAATCTGGTTTCTTCCCCTCTCTGAGAACAATACTTTTTTATAAAGTTCCGGCGCCCGAATTCCAGTGCTGTAAAACGGAATTCCTTTGAAACTTCTTCTGACAGGTGTGCACCAGCAAGAACCGTCAGTGTCTTAGAATTGGGGTCATAATATGCCTCAGCTTCATATTTTCTATCTCCTACATCGTTTATTAAGAAAAAATGAGGATTAGACAACTTATCTTCTGTATTTGAAAGGTTATCATCCGAAATACTCCTATGTGAAATTCTAACGGTAAAGTGATCCGGGTATATGTCATTTAAATGATTACCTTCATTATCTACCCAAGAAGCATAATAGGAGATTTTCCCCATAAGGATGGATGCCGCTGCCGTCGCCGTTCTACATTTAAAATCATTGTCAACCAGATAGTATTTCCCCATATCAGTACAAGACTTCTCAACTAAATGCTTGCGGGTATCCCATGAAGTAGATGCTGCATATTTTTCACTGACTGCTTTTGAGAACATACTGCCCTTCATAATATAAAAATGATTGGTCTCCTCATCGTAGTAGCCACAAGCTTTACAGATATGGGGGTTTTCCAGTTTGAAAATGTGCTGTTCTCCTTTCTTATGTGTATTTGCTTTTTTAGCCTCAAGATCTCGAATATTGGGAAGCCTGAAATACTCATAGCTCTCGGCAAGAGACTTACCAGACAAACTTTTCCATTCCGTAAAATCTACTTTCTTGCCTAATGCATAACTGGCAGCAATGGAAGCTGTTTTACAGGATAAATCTTGTTTTAAAGTGCTCTTTTCATACAGAGCATGCTGCTTGGCAATGTCTGAGTGAAGTTCCTGTAGCTGATCCGAATAGATAGTTCTATTAACAATGCTGTGCGCAAGGAGAACAAACAGGTTACGCTGTTCGTCATAGTAGCCAGATGCAAAAACAGTCTTGCCTTTTTCTCTTGATTTGATATAGAATAGCAATTTCCCTTCTTCTTTCTTCTGTTCTGAGTATTGTTTTAGAACATGTAACTCATATTTCATGAGTTGCACCCCATCAAATGGTAGTTTTGCTTTGTCATACGAGTCATGTGGAGCATTAAAGATGGATTGGCGAAGATTCGCATAAGACTCCTCCTCATCTGTAAAGAGGAACATTTTGGTTGGCTTACCAAGAATCTTCTCTATATCAGATAGATCTATGTGTTGATTATCCATATTAATTCTGCTCGGCTGACAGTTCATCAAGTTTAGCTTTGATATTGTCAATGTTACCTAAGACTGGAACGATATTGATAAGGAATCTTTGGTTCTTCTCTTCAATTAGATTCCATTGTCTAATGTAATCACTATATACAGGATGTTTCTCTTTCAGCTCTTTCTCATTTGGCACCTCTCGTGGTACGCCTGCCTCTCCACTTCCAGATATCAACAGTTCGCATCTTGGTATAGATGTAAAGTCTATATTGTTCTGCTTCCAGAATTCATTGAGGTACTGAGCACGAAGAAAAGACAACGTATAGTTGTTCTTCCATGCATCTTGGTTGAACGGAACCTTTGATGATTGTCCTTCAACGATGACTAAGAATTTTATATTACTATCCTTAGTTTCTGGAATAGTCCGGTTCAATTCCTGAATCTTCTGCTGCACTAACTGTCCAGCTTCGACAATCTGTTTCCTTATGGTATCAGCAGCAGGTTTATTGCCTATATCAAGTTTCAACTTAGTATTGATATCATACTGTTGGGTCTGATACTCAACATTTATTTGAAACATGTGTTTCAGATAAATGTTGTTATATCCGAAATATTTAGTATTGTCAATGGAACCTACAGTTGAATAGATGGAGATAATACTCTGATAATCCTTCAACAAGATTTCAAGTTGGTTGTTTTTATCTGTTAATTCGCCTTCTTTGATTTTGAATCGGCTGAAGGATACTGCGAACAATACCAACATTATGGCAAACAGTGTTGTCATAATATCTACATAGCTTGGCCAAAATGAACTATTATTTCTTCCGTCCATATATTATTATTTACGAAATAGACCTCCCAGTACACCAGTAGGTTTCTCATCATCCTTTTGTTTTAATCCTGTTTTTATTTCAGACAATTCAAGCTTAATCGGATCTACTACAGATGTTTTGATTTTGTCCGTAGTCATTATAGCGTCTGATAACTCTGTAATTTTTTGGTCAATATTTTTTAGATCAACAAGTTTATTGTTTATATCTTCCAGTTTACTGAGGTTGACGAATTCAGACCTTACATCTTCAATAGATAGGCGTTCTTCAATGACTCTCATGAATGCAGCATGGCGAATTTCAAGTTCTGTTGTCTGAAGCTTTATCATTTCTTCAAAGCCTTCTATATGCCCCTCTATAGCTCTCTTATATCGCTCGTTGAGTTCCATAATAGTTTTGGTCTGCACCTTAAACAAATGTTCCAGTTTATCATCAGCCTCTTCCAGATAATTATCTGCGATCTTCTGTTTCTTTCCAATTGCAGAAATTTGTTCCTGAAGTTTGTTGACCACATCATTCCCCAGAATTTCTCTCTTTGAAAGCTGACCACCAAGGAGATTTATGCTGGTTTCAAACTCTTTAACACGATCAAGAATCTGGTTAATGCGAACCGCTAGCTCATGAGGAATCTTCAGCGAATCAGCATAAGCATTCTGTAGATTGATAGATTCCTGGGCAGCTGCCAGCATCATCCGGCGAGCCTCCTCAAACTTATTTAAAGATTGTGTAATAGAAATGAATTGATGCGCAGCTTCTATATACTTGTCCATGCCAGTAGCAAGTTGATCACTTTTCATCGTCTGGATAAGTTCTTTCTGGTATTGGATGTTCTCATTTATCTTATCCATATTCTTACCCATAGCCTCTACAGCACCGGCAACAGCAACAACATTCTTCTCAAAGTTCTTACCGAAGGCTAATGTACACTTATCAAAAGTAGTTTGAAAACGATTAATGACGCCATCGAACGCAGGCTCAAAACGATCTACCGTTTCGTGAAGTTTCCCAATCGCGGAAACCAAACTTACATTGATGGACGGCATCAGTTCTGTTTGAACAAAATCGTAAAAATCATTTTTATCTTCTTCAATCTGTTTTCTGGAATTTCCTGCTAATGCATTATTTATGGTTGTAAGGAGAAGACCGCAAAGACTGGTAAACATAGAGACAAGTGTACCAATAAGCAGGTTTTTAATAGAATCATCACTAATATTCCCTGCATTATCAAAGCCTAATAAGAACATAAGGATACCCATGAATACTCCAACGAATGTACCCATAAGACCCAAATATGTCGGAAATGCTAAATGGGTTGTGGACTGGTCATAGCGCATATTCAACTTGCGTTCCACTTTGTTTTGAATAACCGTAAAATCTGTGGTACCCTTGGTCTTAACTACATAACGATTAATTTCCTGAATCAAACTATTAAGATCAGAATTAGATTCGCCTACCTCTAATAGTTGTAGGTACAGTTCATCTCCTATGGTTGTCATGTATTTGGAATAAGCTTCCTTCTTTTTAAAAAAGCTATTGAACAGATTCTGATATCTTCGAGTCTTTTTAAAGAAATGTAGCTGAAAGCCTACAAATCCACTTGTAACGACAACAGAAATGATAAGGGGCAACAAAAATGTAAAATCCATTATATTAAATCTTTGTCAATTCGAAAATGCGGTTAATAATTGGCAAGAAGAATACGGAGTTATTCAAGATAACCTCTCCCTGATACTTCTCCTTAACTTGGGTCTTAAAATATGTATCGAGAGGTGTGCCCATATCTTCCAATGCTTTCCTTACGTAATTTGACATATCAGCTGTAGAGTCTATAATCTTCTCCTGTTTCAACATGTTTAATACATCTTGATAAAGCTTACTAAATGCGTCGTATTTTTCAAGGAGAGCTTCCCTTAAGGTGCTGTAATTCTGGACTATCTCACCTACATCCTCATATTTGAGTGAACTGTCCCCATGATATATCAATTCTGGTACATTTGGCGCATTCGGGTCACGATAGAGTCCCCCATAACAAGTCGACTCCTTACGTTCTTGTGGCAGTTCCAGATTCACATTATGCTTATCACCAAAGACTTGCCCAAAAACAAAGTCAATGATACGCTTCACAGCTATGCGGTCGGCAGATATAAAGCTGTCAATATACCTACTACCATTACCACTAAACACGACAGTGCGAGGAGCCATAAGTCCATTATCCTTATACATGCAGGACATATAGAAGAGGATTGAAGTCAGATGATAAATAAACACTGGCTTAAACTCATCACGCAACTGCTTGGTAATATTGCAATGTGCGGAATTACTCAGCCAGAAATTAATAATATCTTTAGTCTTTACCAAATCATCCATCTGCAGACTGCGATTCAAGGCGTTCAGATCATCTTTGTCAAAACGAAGAGTTGATGCGTATTTCTTGTAGATACCATTCTCACGAACATTGTCAAAGTCGATAAATCCATTAGCCCAAAGGACATCGCAACCAAAGTGTACTGAATTAGCAATCTTTGGATCATTGTCTTTGAAGTATACGAAGTCGGTAGAACCTCCACCGATATCAATAACGGTAACAGCATCAGAGTTGGCAATGATATTTTTCTTCTTGAAGAAGTAATAAGGAGCCTCGGATTCAGAGAAGCATTGAATCTGACCAGGTTGAATAAAGAGAATATCTTCAGGTTCGCCTTTTTTTACTCCAGGGGTACCATACCATATATCATCATACAGGCCTTTGGTTGTACCAGCGAAACTCAGCGGACGGAACCACACAATCTTGGTGCGGTCAAGATCCCCATTATGCTGAAGTATATCGCATTTGATAATCAGTAACAATTCGCGCACAAATACACGGAGCAGTTCATCTTTCACATCCCACTTGATGTCTGTATGGATATTCTGATCATTGTTCGGCATTAACTTTTCATAAAAGAAGGCAATGTTGTAATTATCGAATAGTTTTGGCCGGATAGTATTACTGCGTATGCCACAAAGAGCTGTACGAATTGGGAATTTGTAATCAAAGCCATCAATCAAGGCTGGAAGGAATTCGGTCTTTAACTTAATCTTTGCTTTATCAAAGACAGAATCTTCTATCAAGCGAGTCAAAGAGAACTGACGGTCGTTTGGTATTTCATGGAGGTAGTTAACCATAGCCTTCTCCATCTTGAAGAGTTCAGGCATATAATTGGCTCCGTTCTTGGTACGTGATACGAATGTATTGGAAGTTCCCAGATCAATAGCATAAGTATAAGTATCATCAGTAGCCTTGCTGACCTGCCAAACAGGAATAAGTAAGCCCCTATTTTCATGGATGCTCACCTCTACAGCATCGAATGATGTTCCGTATAATTCATAGAACTTAGTACCTCCATCCTCTGAATCCGCCTTCTGCCTTGAACGGACAAATTCGGGAAGGACACCATACTGAGCTGAATCTGCCTGCTCTATTTCACGAATATGTTCTCCATTTTTAAAGAACGACAATTTAATTTGATCTATATTGAAAGTTGGTGCTTCCGGGTCTTCATCAGCAGCAACGACAAACATCTTAAAATAATTGTTCTCTGACTCTTGGTGAGAAAGGATATTAGGAAAAATTCCCAGATTAAAATTAATATTTGCCTTCTTCAAATCAATGATTCTACCCTGACCAGTCCGGAACGGCTCAACTGCATACTCCTTTTCATATGCCTTTCCATTAAAACGAAGGTAAACAGTGACCGACTGACGGTTAATATGAATATCTGAGTCAATATTGTTGTTTCCATATAGAGAAAGTATCTCTGGTTTGAAAGGTAGTAGGTAGTCATAGTCTCGGGATGGACTGTCATTCTGATACTTGACAGCAACATAGTTATTTCTATATATTCTGTATGGCAGGCGAATAAGTGTAGATGTGAAATAACTGTTGATATCTGTTTCATTAGAAGACTTGAAATGAAGGCCATTGACAACTAATGCATCATTTTGATCAGTCTCCACATCAGCCAAGTACAAATCATAGTTGTTTCTGATATCAGGATCTTCTTTGAAACTACGAATATATTCCTTGATGGATTTGAGACGTGGGGCGACATCATCAGAACCAAACAATACGTTGAACATGTAGTTCTTGAAATCAGCCTCTCGTTCTTCAAACAACTTGATGTCACGGAAGTATTCGCCCCCAGATTTGCGACGTATATGAAGATTTTTGTACTTGCTGTCATGATCAGCCGATTGGTCAGCAAATATTATATTATATGAACCATCTTTACGCACTTTGGACTTGTCCATGTCAGGTGGAGTAACAAAACCTGTCAGCGGGGAACTGCATGCAAGAAGTTTGTCCTTTCCGCCTTCCGTAAAGACAAGGAAGAATAATTTTTTCTCAATAATGTCTGTCTTGTAGTAGCTTTCGATTGAACTATACAGAACAGGCATCTTTTTCTTAATATAAGCAAGATTTTCCGCAGCATTCCACTCGCGCAATTCAATCTTTTCCCCATTTTTCCAGGAGTTGTTTCGATGATACTTAATATTAAAGAGGAGTTCATAGACATCTAATATATCAGATACTAACTGCTTGTATGCGAAGCCAGCTTCCTTTCGGCTGTCGATGTGTTCTTCCATTGCACGACGGAATGCCTCTCGGGCCACAAAGAAACGAGCGAAAGGAGTAGGAAGTGAATTCAGTGCTCTACTGTTATCCGTCTTTTGTTCCATGACTTCATCCAAGTGCGCTGCTGTCAAACCTACATCCTCGGCAATCCAATCTGTACCTTGAATTCCACGGTCAACTATATTGAGATCTATTCTAGCCATAGTTTTACTTTTTTATCTTTGATGTGTAACTATTAATTGCGTCGTAGGCAAATTGAAGGAAGAAACGGAACTTGTTACTGTGATCCTCCCCTTTCTCCTGATTGCTCTTCTGGATCATACGGAGGAGATAATAAGAGTCATCCTTCGCATCTAGTTCCATTCCTTTAATCCAACCGCCCATTTTCTTCAACTCATCATAATGGAGAGGAGCAAAGGTTCGCTTATTTTGAGCGAGTTCTGAGTACCATTGATAATAAATATCAGTAAATCTCTTAAGTGCCAGAAAAGATGCATCCTTATAAAAATGATCATTAAAGCCTCTACTTACTTTTAGCGGGAAGTAAGATTCAGATGGTAACTTGTTGACAAAGTTCCTTAAAAGCATATAGTCGGCTACACTCTTTATCATTTCTTTATATCCGGATCCCATGGATATTAAATCCAGAGATTCTTCATCGGATTCTATTGCACGGCTAAGAAATTGTCGTTTATCTGGCTTTTCTTTATTTAGAAAATCAAACAATGCCGAAGCAGCAACCAGCTCAATAAAGTTTGCTTTATCATCTTGTTTCTTCTCATCGTTTTCATAGACTTGTTTCAAAGTCTTTTCTCCTATGTAATAAAGATAATCAGAATCTACCGTGTTTTCATAATATGCTAAAGCCGCTTTGGTCTTTGTGTAGAAGTTTGCAGAGTCAATGTCGCTACCTGTAGTAGCAGGATCTTTCAATCCGTAATAAGGAAGTACAGATACGGCACCCATTATGGCATTCTTGACAGTTGGCTCATTTTCAGAACCGCGTATTTTCTTTTCCAGGAGAGGGTAGCCAGATGCTCCTGTACCTCCAAAAATAGAACTGATAATAAAGACCCTGTCCTCTTTTTCACAATGCATCTTAAAGGCTTTGAACCAGTCTGCTCCTTCAATCATTTCTCCGAGAACAACTATACCAACATTAGGATTCCCTTTGAAACCTACAGAAAGCTGATTGTTAAGATTCTTGCTGGAGAACAATGTCTCAATAAGGAGGTTATTAATATCATCCGCACCCAAAGCTGCAGAATTAATATAGGAGCCGAATTTTTCCTTGCTGCCTGCAACCTGCTGAGTATTGTTTGATTGATTATTTAGCTGATTGAGCAAGCGGATTTCAGAATTGAAGAAACCATCAAGGTGATTAAGGGTTGATGAACCGTTATTAATTGATTGCTGATAAATATTGATATAGCTATCCAATAGAGAATGGAGATTCTTTTTTTCTTCAAGATCCAGATGTGGATCCAAAATAATCGGTACAACCGTGTAACCGTTGGTATTCATGCCTCCTGCCATCAGCATGGTGATGCTTTTCATGACGCGTATACCAGTACCTCCGATACAAAATACAAATACTTTTTTCATATCTGATTTTAGAATTTAATTAAACGATACGCATTGGTAGGAAAGTTAAACTGGCACCATAACCAAGAAGTAAGAACATATATAATACCAGAATAGAGTGCATTTGCGAAGGCAATCTTAAGTTCCAGAATCAATGCCCCATTCAATTTCGGAGTAACTGCGATATACTCAAATCCCAGCGTGGTTACAAATCCCAGTACGATTGTACCAATCAGAAACCAGCCCCAATATATGGGTTTGTAATGACGACCTGGTCTGTCATTAAAAGGTTTGTAATAGGATATAGCCATTACAATGCCCAATAAGATACAAATCGCTATAATAATGATGGATAAAGCTTCAAGGTGTCCCCAGAATGACCTTGCTTGATTATACAAGGCTTCATTGTTTTGAAACGGCCTTGTAAAATCAGACATGGTTCCAGTGATCCATTGATAGAATTTAAGAAGTTTCATATTTAATCTTTTTTAGATACAAGAATATAATTAGGCTTAAGAGACTGATTAACTATGCCCCCGTAGAATATGCCTTTGATGAAATTCTCGATAGAGTATGACTTTGTATAATCATTCTCCATTGTCGCACCACAGAATTCTCCAAATAGTGTATAGTCAGTGTCTGGAAGTTCAAGCGACCACTCAAGAACTTCTGAATCGGTTGCCATATTCACTACCTTAAGCTCCACAGTGGCGGTGGCTGTTCTTTTGAGTTTCTTGTCTGTTTTATTCTGGACAGCAATGTCAATATCCCCTACAATGATATTAGACCCATATAAGGTCTTAACCTTGAAAGCCTCTATAAAATAGTCCTTATTGGTAAGCAGCCAGCGATAAGGGGCTAAGTCAACCTTAAGTTTAATAGTACAGGAATCAATTCCATCAGGCTCCTCATATTGTAGGAAGGTTGGCTCATTATCCAACTGGTAGCATTTGTTAGGAATTCCAAAACTGTAATTTGGCGCACCATAGTCGAATCCGCTTTCGATATTATCAATAAAACTGCCATTGTCTTCTAGCAAGGTTGAAATACCATCACGCACTTTAGCTACAGCACCAGAATTACCGATAATGAAATAATAATACGGAGATCTATCGGTCACTGGATTACCACTATTCTTCAAATAGTCTGACGTTGCACATATGAGGCTGATAGGTTTGCTAAAGTCGCCTAAAATCTTGCTGACATCTGTGCTATATTGGGTTAAAAGCACTTGTGGAGCTGATGTTCCGACTGGACTATATTTCATGTCGGAAATTAAAACAGCTACTTCCCCACGGCTAGTGTCGAGGTTGGAGATGATAGACTGTAACATAACTGGCACTCTTGTCGATGCAGTAGATACAAATGAACCGGTATTCATTCTTGTCTGAAAATCAGTCATACTGATATTATCTCCACTATTACCGTCATTAGTAAGAATAGTGACCCCATGTGAAAACGATTTATAGTAGCTACAAATACGCCAAACGTCCTCTTTGAACTTTGTCGGTTTGTTAGCTCTAAAGAAACCATTCATGCTACCAGAAACTTCCACATAGAATTTGATATTAGAAAGATCTGTTTGTGGCGAGATATCCGTGCTATCTTTGATTAGAAAACCACACTTAGTAAAATGAAGGTCGGAATTGGAATTCACGACACCACATGCAACAAACATAGACGTCATCATAAAAGCAAGTATGACTGCTGAAAGAGTGTACTTTGTATTCATCAACTTATCGTATTTGAAATTATTTATCACTGCTATCTTATTTTCTGTATCGTTGAGTAACTCCTTTGTATTGTTTTAAGAGTTTTTTGTAATCTGATCAAGCTGTTCAAGATTTAGGATGGGAAGTGTTTGTACACTACTTGGAAATCATAACTGTACTTATCTCAAACATTTCGATCAACTATATCCCTATTTTAATTTTTTCGGCCAAAACTCTTTAATGCGATTTAGCTTTATATTTAAATAGTTAAAATGTCCACAAATTTATTAAAGATGAAGTTTAGACCAAAAAACAAGTAGTTAAATTATTGCAAATTAAACAAATTAATCAATATATTAGGGTTCGCGTAAATAGGTTCTGTATGTTCATGGTCTGATTTTAATTCTCAGATTATACAAAGTAGCACATGTAGCAATGATACATTTTGCAAAAGAGCTGGTTCTGAGACGGCATTCATTTTTGACGATTCTCGTACTTAACTGTCGATGGCATGTTTCACACATACTCGAATGCAGGATACATTTTTGTTAAAGTGTTTTGCTGAGTAGAAAACTCCTTCCCCTTGCTTCTCTTGACGGACTGTTATGATTATTACCTCTTTGGCTAAAGTCAAAAGCCAGGAAACCTTCTTGTGAAGAGAAATAGGAGAACTAAAGATGTCGAATTCGACACCTTATTAAATAACGGACTGTACAGCATATACCAAGCACAGGGAAACTCAAGTGTATTTTATTAAAATGATTATCCGCATACTGTCCGTTAAAAGCTTAACGCATAATTAACATTACGCGAATGAATTTATTTACATATATGTTTTCGTATATTGCTGATAT
>QMCD01000242.1_pt1 | contig 39151 bp, 28 predicted proteins | sample 1821841 | NCBI WGS metagenome assembly QMCD01 (sample SAMN01991225, study PRJNA193472) | Termite gut metagenome, whole genome shotgun sequencing project. | isolation source: worker | host: Macrotermes natalensis
CGGGCGGCGCGCAGGGCGGGAAAGACGCCGGCCGCGACGGCGATCGCGATCGCGCCGCACACGATGCAGCATACCGTGAACGGCTGGACGATCGTCGGGATTTCATAAAAGGAGTAAATCGTCGGATCGAACACGTTGTGTCCCGAAACCTTCGAGAGTACACCGGCGATTTCCTTGATATAATGGACGAACAGCAGGCCGAGGACCATGCCGCCGCAGCTGCCGACGACTCCGAGCGCGAAACTGTAATAAAGGAAAATCTGCATGATCCCGCCCGAGCCGGCGCCGAGCGATTTGAGAATCCCGATGTCCTTGGTTTTCTCGACGACGATCATGAAAAAGATCGCGAGGATCCCGAAACCGGCGACCGCGATAATCAGGAACAGGAGCACATTCAGGATCGAGACTTCCATGAACACGGCCGCGAGCAACGTTTCCTGGACGTCGGCCCAGGTTTTCACATTGTACGTGTGCGATGGAAAGTTGACCTGGAGAACGTCCCGCAGTTCGTTCAGGTTGACGCCCGGTTTCGCCTTAATCAGTATCTGCGTCACCATCCGGCGCCCGGTCCGCGGATCGACCATGCCCCGAAGGTCCTGCAATTTTTGGATCGGCACGAACACCAGGCGGGAATCGTATTCCATCATCTTGCTTTCGTACAGGTCGACGACGGTAAAACGGTCATGCCGGAGTTTCGGCGGGATCTCGGTCATCGGGATCGTGAGCGTGATGTCGTCCCCCGGAATCAGGGCCAGGGAATCCCCAATCCGCGACTCGCCGGTTGCGGGGTCGGTGACGTCGCCTCGAAAATACTGGGAAAGGGCGATCCCGATAATCGCGCCGGTGTGCTGTTCCTTCGCCGGGTCGAACACATTTTCCGCATCGGTTTTCGAAGGTGCGACCGCAAAAGGATTTTCCGAGGGATTTTCCGGGGAATTCCCCGGATCGGCGGCGCCTGTCGCGGCGTCTGTCACACCGTCTGTTATACCGTCTGTCACACCGTCTCCCGTACCCGCTTCGGTCGGCGGCGCGGCCTGGAGCGCCGCGTGTTGTTCGCGTAAACGTTCCTCCTCTTCCCGTATCTGGCGGCGCAGTTTTTCGACTTCGGCAACGCTGGTTCTGCGATAAACCCAACCGGCATGACGCAAGTCGTTGCGTAGAATCGCCTTGTCGGGATCGCCCTGGGAGAGAATATCGTAGCCGCTCTCGCGGAGATCGAAGCTGATTTGCCGCCGGTTTTCCGCATGTTGCAGGTAGGCGGCAACCTGGCTGACCTTGCTCTGCGTCAATTCGTCGATTCCGACCAGCTCGATCGGTCGGCTGGCCACCTCGCCGTTGAGACCTGTCTGGAACGACATCATCGCCGGAACAACGACCGTGGGCGTGAGCCCCTCGATTTTGTCGCCGGCGACTTGCATGATTTTTTCCATGTGCCATTCGGCATCCGGAAAGCCGTCGATCGACCGGGATTCGAAGATGACATCGGAAAGAATGCCGTGGATGCGGTCCTGCATTTCCGTCGTGAAGCCGAGCATGACGGCGTTGACGACGATCATCGTGGCCACACCCAGCATGACGCTGATTACCGAGGCGAGCGCGATATAGCGACTGAGGAGATAGCGCCAGCAGAGTAAGAATTTGTACATGAATGGCTTCCTTGCCGTTGTGTCGTAGTGGCGTTGTGTCGTTATGGTGTCGTTACGTCGTACCCGATCAATCCTGGATCGGCGGACGATGTTGCTTGGCGGGCTATTTGCTCGATCCCGGCGCATCCAATTCCTCCTCGTCGTCTTCGTCCAGGATACTGCTCGCGGAATGGGACGGAAGAGGTTGCTCGTCACGGACCGGCTCGGCAACCGGCCCCGGGACGGATACGGGCCTGATCGCCGGAACCGACGTCGGGTTCGTCAGGTTCGGCGCTTTCGACTCGACCGGGGGTCGGTTCATCTTCGGGGGAACGGCCTTTCGGGGCATGGGTCGGCTTGCTTTTTTCAACAGCGTCGGCGGCGAAACAGCCGGTTGCGGAGTTGGTCGCACGGCAGGTTGTACGGTTGATCGTTCGACCGGCGCCGGCTCCAACGATGTTCCGCCGGGCATCGGTTTTTCCGCTGTCGCTTCCCATTCCTCCGCTTCCCCTTCCGCCGATTCCTCGTCCAGTTCCAGCGTGTCCGGCAAACCGTCGTCGACAAGGGCACCGTTGGAAAGAGCACCGTCAAAATAACCGTTGTCGTTTTGCGGAACGGTTTTACCGGGAGACCGCGGCGTTTCGGACATTGTTTCGACCGGCGTTCCGGTTATTCGGGAAACCGCCGGTTCGTTCGCTTGGGAAAGTCCCGACAATTCCGGCAGATCGTCCGGCTTCATGCCGCCGAGCGCCAAGGTCGCCTTCGCGGCCTCGTTGAACAAGACAGCCGCTTCCGTTTTGAAATCGGGGTCATGCGCGACATATTCGGCCAGATCGGTCAGCGTTTTTGCCCGAACGACCGGATCGTTGATTTTTCGGGTGAGCGCCAACGTCGCGGCAACATCTTTGTGCTCGATTCGAAGTTTCGCCAGTTTCGCAAGGCATTCGTCCATCGTTTCCAGTTTCGACGTCGGGGAAACGGCGCTCAGGGGCGACGGAATCGTCGCGGATATCCATCGGTCCGGCGGGAGCAGCGGTTGCGTCTCCGTGGGAATCGATGTCACGGAGCCAGGTGTCACGGAGGTGGCCCCGGGGACCGTCGTTTGCATCCCGTCAACCTGAACGCTCCCGGCTCGAACGCCGCTGTTTTGAACGCCGCTGTTTTGAACACCGCTGTTTTGAACGCCGCTGTTTTGAACACCGTCATCGATCCGTGTTCCGATATCAAAGGAAGGATCCATCGGCAGGATATCTTCCGAAACAACCGTCGTTCCACTTGAGATGGAAGGCGCAATTGCCGGTTTTTCAACCACTTGCGTCGCAGGGCCCGGCGGCGACGGGATATTCATCGGGGAAACCGTGCGACCGTGCGGCGTGCGATAATACGTGGAGCGGTTATACGGATTATACGGCTGCGCGAAAACGAACGTACTTCCCGTCGCGAGAAGCAACAGTGTCCCATACGGAATCGATTGGAAGAACCTCATCGGATTGTCCTTTCGTGTCTGGCAATCGGGAAAGTGGAATCAACCGTCCAGTATAGCACGTTTTTCGGGAAAGTCGGAGGTTTCTTTTCGGGTAAAATAAAAAAAATGCACAATTCGTGACAATCGGAAGGATTATATGCCGGAAACGCGATGAAAACGACCATTTGGTCAAGTCTGCCTCATTCCGGGCAACTCCGGTGTTCCCGTCGCTCCCGGTTCGGGCCGTTGGAGCGGGAACAGGATGACTTCACGAATGGAGGGCGTATCGGTCAGGATCATCGCAAGCCGGTCGATCCCGATGCCCAGTCCGCCTGCCGGGGGCATTCCATGCCGCAGCGCCCGAATGAAGTCATGATCCATCCGGGCCATGCTTTCCTCCGCTTTCTGACCCTCCAGTTGCCGGTTGAAAAGCGTTTCCTGCAAATCGGGGTCGTTCAGTTCCGTGTACGCGTTCGCCAGTTCCATGCCATGCACGAACAATTCGAAACGCTCCGCGATCGCCGGGTCGTTCCGTTTCCGCTTCGTCAGGGGACAGATGCTTGCCGGATAATCCATGACGAACACGGGACCGATGAGCGACGCTTCGACCTTGGCCTCGAAAATATCGTTTCGCAGCACATCCAGATCCTTGCCCCCGGTTTTACCTGCGTTGTTACCTGCGTTGTCACCCCCGGTTTCAAGCCCGATCGACTCGGCGTACCGGACGACCGCCTCGTCGTCGGCCGGATCGATACCCGTATGTTCCCGGAAAAGTTCCGCGTATGTCTTTCGCGCGAACGGCGGCGTAAAATCGATTGTTTTTCCACCCCAGGGAATCACGAACGGGCTCTCTTTGCCGACACCACCTTGCTCGACATCACCTTGCTCGACACCGCAGCCGACATGGATCGCTTTGATCGCCCCGGTAATGATCTTTTCGGTCAGGTCCATCATGCTGCGATAATCCCCGTAAGCCTGGTAGACTTCCAGCATGGTAAACTCGGGGTTATGCGTCTGGTCGATTCCTTCGTTGCGATAAACGCGGCCCAACTCGTAGACCCGTTCGATTCCCCCGACGAGCAACCGTTTCAAATGCAATTCCAAGGCGATTCGCAGCACGAGCGGAATGTCCAGCGCATTATGGTGCGTCGTGAAAGGCCGGGCGGCCGCTCCTCCGGCGATCGTGTGAAGCGTCGGACCTTCGACTTCGACAAAACCTTCGCAGGCCAAGGTGTTACGAACACTGTGAACGATTTTGGTCCGGTTCAGCATTCGCTCCAAAACACCGTCGGTATGGACGAGATCCATGTACCGCAGCCGCGATCGCAGCTCAGGATCGGTCAGGCCATGAAACTTGGCTGGCGGCGTTTCGATCGACTTGCAAAGGAAATGCAATTGTTCCGCGAAAATCGACAATTCGCCGGTTTTCGTCTTTCGCAATTCCCCGTCGACGCCGACGATATCGCCTAGATCGAAACACTGGGCAAGTTCCCAATTCGTTTCACCAACTTGGTTTGCGCCGATCAGTATCTGGATGCGGCCCGACCAGTCCCGGATGTCGAGAAAAATCAGCTTGCCTTTTTTTCGCTGAAGGATGATCCGGCCGGCAGCCCGAACTTTCGGGCCTGTCTGCGTTTCACAAAGGGCGTGATATTCCTTCAAAACGGCGCGGTCGATCTGCTCCTGGGGCGTCTCGGGCGTGATTTGTCCGACCAGCTCGGGATGGACTTTGGCAACCCATTCGATAAACGTCGGTACGGGAACGGCATTTCCGGCTTCGTCACACACCCGTATTTCCTCACCCCGGGCACGAATCGTTCCAAGCGAGAGATGATTGTCGAACCGCTGTCCCCAGGGATCGAACCCCAATTCCTCGATTTTCCGCATTTTCCCACGCCGGGACGCTTCAAGCGCGACTCCGGTCCCGGCAGATTCTTCTTTGGCCATAAAACTCCTGTGTATCTTGTACGCAATAAATATCGGGATATACCGGAAGCGCGATGGAAACGGACATTCGGGATTGTCATGCCGTTCGCGGCATAAAAGCCGGGAGCGCAACAACGTGCAGCGACCGGGATTTGCGATTTCCCGTCACGGCGCTATGCTTCGTTCCGGGCTTGCATTACACGGATCGTCCGAGTCATTGTCCCGAAAATGGCGATTCGCGTCAATCCCGGTTTTTGAACCGTTCCCGATATCTTTCTATCATTTTTCCTGTTTTGCCTATTCTTCGCCGAGAATCGCCGCCAAACAGGCCCGGGCTTCCCGGAGAGCCGCCTCCTCGGGAAAGCTGTCCAGCGCCCAACAGGCCCAATGGTGGACACGGCCTTGGAACCCGGATTCCCGCGCATCGTATACATTGTCGTAAATATCCGCCAGTTTGACGAGCCGGACCCGCCAATCGGCGGCAAGCAGTTGTTTTTTATACGCTTCATCCCGTTCCGGTTCCGGCAACCGGGAATCCTTCGTCAGCGCCGCCACCAACCGGGCCGTTTCCGTGCCGCATGCCGTCTCGATATCGTCGAAATCGCCGGTCGTGTCTTCCAAAACGTCATGCAGGAGTCCGGTTGCGAGAAGCACCGGATCATCGACGTGGAACAAGGTCGAAAGCGTGAGGGCGACCCGGAACGGATGCACGATATAGGGCACCGGATCATACGGCGCCGCATGATACGACGGTGCATTGTACGGCCCCGAACCACCTTTTCGAACCTGATGCCGATGAAAATGCGCCGCAAGTTTGGCTGCCCGCTGCCAAAGCGTCATCCCGTCCGTCGGCGACGTGTCCGGGGGCTGCGAGTCGGGAGTTTGCGAGCCCGGAGTTTGCAGGGGTTGCTGAAAAGTCATGTCGTATCACCGATTCCTTCCCGGTACTCTTTTGTACATCGAAGCCGATCGTGTTTTCCGTTCAACCCGCCTGTTTACTCGCCGGGCGGTGTTGTTTTTCGAGGGCGGGCTTCCAAATCGTCGGCTTCGGGAAATTGCAATCGCCTTCAGTATACGGCATACCTTTTTACAACATATCGAGCGGGTCGACATCGAGTATCCACTGGATATTCTCGGGAGCGCGTATCGTGTCGCTCGTGTCACGAACGAGCTTGCGGAGCGTTTCCCCGTCGAAGGCGTGCAATTGAATATGAAACCGATAAAAGCCTCTCAGTTTGGAAAACGGAGCCGGAGCCGGGCCGAGCAGGCGATGCACGATCCCGTTTTCTTTCAGGACACCGCCGAGTCGCATCGCGAATCGCTTCGCGAAATCGGCGGTTTTTTCCTCTTCCGTTCCACGCACGACGATCCGGATCATTTTGGAAAACGGCGGATATCCAAGCGTTTTGCGAAGCGGCATTTCTTCCCGGACGAAACCGTTGTAGTCGTGTCGGCTCGCCGCCAGGATCGCGGCATGATCGGGAACAAAGGTTTGGACGATCACGCGGCCCCCCAATTCGCCCCGACCCGTGCGTCCGGCAACTTGGGTTATCAAGTGAAACGTTCGTTCCGAAGCGCGGAAATCCGGCAAATGCAGGGCAGTGTCCGCGTTGATGACGCCGACCAGTGTCACGTTCGGAAAATCGAGTCCCTTGGCGATCATTTGGGTTCCGAGAAGAATGCGGACCCGGCCTTCCCGGAATTCCGCCAGCGCACGTTCGTGCGCCCCGGGCCCGTGCATCGTGTCGGTGTCCATGCGCAAACAGGAAACATTCGGAAATCGGGCGTTGATTTCCTGCTCCAAGCGCTGCGTTCCGAAACCGCTGTACCGTATCCCGGCAAATCCGCACCCCGGGCAACGGTCCGGCGCCTTTATCTGGTGGCCGCAAAAATGGCACAGCGCGATTTCTTCCGTGCGATGGTGTGTCAATGAAACGTTGCATTCGGGACATTGGACGACCTCGCCGCAAGCCTGGCACTGGATTTGCGTCGAAAAACCGCGACGGTTGAGCAGCAGGATGACCTGCCCCTGTCCGTCGAGCGCCTCCTTGATCGCCGCGTGCAGCCGCCGGTGAATCGCCCCTCGGGTCGTCCGGGTTCGGATTTCCTCCCGAAGATCGACGATTTCGACAAGGGGAAGAACGAGATTACGGACCCGGCACGGCATGGAGAGCATCGAGAATGCCCCGGACTGCGCGGCATGTCGGCTTTCGAGCGAGGGGGTCGCGCTGCCCAGGACCAACGGGATCGAGTCGTTTTCCGCCCGTTTCTTCGCGACTTCCCGGGCATGATATCGCGGGGCCGTGTCTTGTTTGAAGGAATTCTCGTGTTCCTCGTCGATGACGATCAATCCGAGGCGGGGCAGCGGCGCGAAGACGGCGCTCCGCGCTCCCACGACGACCTGGACCTTGCCGGAAACGATGCGAATCCATTCGCGGTGCCGCTGGGCGTCCGTCAGGTGCGAATGGAGCACGGCCACTTCACCGAACCGACCCTTGAAACGTCCGACGGTTTGCGGCGTCAAACTGATTTCCGGAACGAGAACGATCGCCTGCCGACCCTGCCGGACCGCCGCGTCGATGGCACGGATATATACCTCGGTTTTCCCGCTCCCGGTAACCCCGTGGAGCAAAAAGGTTTCATGCCGTCCCGAATGAATCGCCCCGGTGATCGCGTCCAGGCAACGCCGCTGATCCGGGTTCAGGGGGTGTCCCCGGTGTTGCGGCGATTGCGACGTTTCAAGTACCGGCCCGGTATTGCGGCGCAGGGTTTTGACAAGGAAAAGTCCCAGCCGTTTGAGCAGCAGGATCGGCGCGGCGGAACACTTGGCGGCTTTCCGGAGTTCCGCCGACGTCAGGGGTTCGCAACTGCGGCGCAACGTTTCGAAAACGTGCCGTTGTTTTGGCGTGAGCGGCCCGCCGGAGGAATCGCGGGGAAGCCGGGCCAGCAATTCGTCGGCCTTCTCGTTGACATAAAGGACGCTTGTCAAACGGGTTCCGGCCCCGCCCCGGACGCCGGCCGGGAGGACGCAGTCGAGAACCTGGCCGAGCGGACATAGATAATACCAAGCGATCCATCGGGTCAACCGGATCATCGACTCCGAGAGAAGGGGCTGTTCGTCGACGACGCTTGCAATCGATTTGAGCCGGTGTCGATCGGTCTCCGAGGGGTATGAGGCCGTGTTCTCCTGAATCGCGATGCAGTATCCGAGCGTGAGCCGGTTGCCGCGACCGAGGGGAACCATGACACGCATTCCCGCCGCGACGGTTTCAAGCAACGCCTCCGGGACAAGGTAATCGAATGTTCCGTCCAAACCGTTCGGAAAAACGATCCGGGCGACCCGGCGCAACTTCCGGTCGTCCTCCTCCCAGGCCGGGAGTTGGGGTTCCTCGTCGAAAAAGGATTGTTGCGTAGGTCTCGGCATCACGGAACGGGATGAATGCGATTTCCGGGCGTCTCGGCAAGTAATCGGCAAGTACGGGCAAGCACGTTGTATTTTTTCACGATTCTCATATAATTGCAAGGGCGGGTCGTGAGGATGGGGCATTCGCAGCCGTGATTCGCAAGTCAATTCGCAAGTTTTGAGGGACGGAAAAAATGAGGGACACTGATCTTCAGACAAAAAACGAAGCCGGTATGATGCCGCGACCTCCCGGACGGACATCGTGGTTCGCTCTTTTCCTCATCCTCATGCTTTTCCTGTTTTCATGCGGGACCGGCTGCCTGGAATCGACTCCGCCCAGCCCGGTCGCGGCAACGGAGGCGTTGTCGGAGACGTTGTCGGAGGCTTCGTCCGCCGAGCCGGTCGCGCCGTCCGAATGGATTACCTCGTTGCCGCAGGCCAAGGAAGCGGCCCGGGCAAGCGGAAAACCGATCTTTGCCCTGTTTACCGGTTCGACCTGGTGTCCGGGCTGCATTTATATGGAATCGCGCATTTTCAGCCGAAAACCGTTCGCCGATTTCGCGAAAGAGCGTTTCGTCCTGCTGAAATTCGATCTTCCGCGGACCGCCTTGAAAACCGATGACGACCGGCGCGCGGCGACGGCGCACCTCGAATACCGTATTGATGTCGTGCCGACCGTCTTGTTGCTGGACGCCGATGGAAACACAATCCGAAACGTCGCTGTCTATGCCGAATCGGCGGGCGTTTACGTCGCCGGCCTGAAAAACTTGCTCGACGAATGACGCGCTTTTTGACGTTTTTTCAGCGCACGTTTTTTCGGAACAATGTTGGAAAATTCCCATGCAAACCTTGACTTTTGACGTACAGTTACCCGAGTCGCTGATTCTGGGCGAGTTTGATGTAAAAATGACGCTGGCCGCGGGCATGTTCCAGGGTGGCAAGCTGACTTCGGGACAAGCCGCCGCAATGGTTGATCTTTCCAAACAAGCGTTTTACGAAATAATGGGCCGCTACGGGGCTTCGCCTTTCCACCAAAGCCTTGTCGAGCATGAGGAGGATTTGGCGAATGTGTAGTACAAAGTTAGCCAAACAGTAATCGTCACCCCCGCGCAGGCGGGGGCCTAGACGAACCGCCTCGTCGTTCTTGTATTCAGGACGCAAATTATTGCCGCGTAAAGAGTTAATTTGTCCAAACGTCTGGATCCCCGCTTTTGCGGGGGCGACGCTATTTTGCCCATTTTCACGAAGGTCAATTCGCTAACTTTGTCGTAGGATTGTCGTTCCAGACACAACGGTAGCATTGCTTGAGGCGGGTTTCAACGTAACTTGATTGCGACAGGCAAGCCGATCAAAAGAAAATTATTGCAACGCGGATTTTATGCCGGCCGGGAATTATTGGACCGCCTGCCGGATTGACGCTGGACTCCGTGACCAGCCGCGATGCCTTGGAACGTTTTGAATTTTACCTGGCCGTGGCTGGAGCCTCCTCATCCGAACCCCCATCCACTTTTTTTGGACCATCATTTTATGGATTCTCCGCGATTCGTGTGTTTTATCAACCGTCTTGTCCTCCCGGTTCTTTTTCTCCCGATAATCGGTTGTGCGGTTCTCATGACGGTCGGTTGTCCGGGAAATCCGGGTTCCTCCCCGGCCCGGTTTCATGTGAGCGCGGGATCGTCGTCGGAGCAAGCCCAGCGGGACCGGGAAGTTTTTGAACGTTCGTTCGCGATCCTGAATTCCATGCAGGATTATCCCGATCTGGAAGGATTGCCCGGCTACGAAACGATGATCCAGACGCTCGATCGTTTCAACCGCTGGATCAAGCAACGCGAGCCGGACCCGAAATGGAAGCCGGAACCGATGCTCGAAGAATTGGAAAAACTCAGCCGGAGCGTTGCCGGGAAGGTGCGTACCGTACTGGAATTGCTCCAAACGCTCCAAGGAACCGGTGAAACGGCGGAGGCCCGAAAAACCCTTCCCGCGGAGGAAAGGACAAAGGCGGTGCAGGAGGACCGTGTCCGGTTGGGAACGACGCTCGACGAACTCGACGTCGAACTACGGAGCCTTGCCGGAAAAAGCGGCATTCCCTTTTTCGCCGCCTACGCCGGACAGATTTCAGCCCTGCGGCAGAAATTTCGCTCGCTCGATTCCATGCCGAACGTGCAGGAAGGCGTCGTCCGGGCCTTTGTCCAGCAGCAATTGGCCGAAGAACGCCAAAACCTGCAAGGGGTCGCCCGGGCCTTGGAATCCTTTGCTGAAACCGTGCCGTCCGCATCGCTTCTTTTTCATAAATACGACATCGACTATCTGAAGCAATCGGTATGGATGCGCAACATTTCGAATTGGGCACGGGGTGACAAGCAGGGAAGCCTCAACCGTGCCAAGGCGCTTTTCGACTGGACGGCACGAAATATCGATCTTCGTGACGAACTCGTCCGGATCGACAACCAGCGCGCCGTTCCCGCAGCCCTCCAGATGCCTTGGCAAACGCTCCTGCTCGGTTCGGGAACCGCTTGGGATCGTGCCTGGGTTTTCATGGAACTGTTGCGTCAACAACGAATCGACTGTTGTCTTTTGGGAAATCGCCTCCCGAAGGAAACCGTTCCCGGCGCCCCCCCCGCCGTTGCGAACGGTGAGGCCGATCGCGTCGTCTTCTGGGGAATCGGCGTCCTCATCGACGGAAACGTCCACCTCTTCTTCATCCACGAGGGAGTCCCGATTCCCGGAAAAAGCGGTCCCGTGACCGGCGAGAAAAAAGTGCTCGAATTTCCGGAAATCGCGACGCTTTCGGACCTGATCGCCGAACCGGAACTACTCAATCGGACGATGACGGGCGATGACAAACCGTTTGCGAGCGGTGAAATGTTGCGGCAGACAATCGCGGCCCTCCCCGTGACCCCCGGTTCCGCCGCGATGCGCATGAAGATATTGGAAACGGAACTGGCCGGCGAACAGACGATGGTGCTTTACACCCCGCCGCACGAACTTCGCGACCGGTTCGGCCGTTGTGAAGGCATCGCCTCGGTCGAGATATGGCAACATCCTTATCGGGCGTTCTTCGAAACGGCGAATGCGCCGCAGCGTGTCGGCGAGATGATGGCCCCGTTTCACATCCAGTCCGCGAAAACCGGGGAATACTCCCTTTGGAAAGGCCGGATACTTTATTTCCAGGGACGTCTCAGCGGTCCAATCAGCGCGGCAACCTGTTTCATGGACGCGATGACCCCGGATCGCCTGATCCAGGACCAGATGGCCCGGCAACAGGCCCATGAAAAAGTGATTACCGAAACGATTTATCGGCTCGTCAATTCCTGGGCCGGATATTGGCTCGGCCTGGCCGCCGAACAGGAAGAGAAATGGGAACCTGCCCGCGAGTTCTTCGTGGAAAAAAGCGCGATCGGCGCCCGGACCTCGTGGAACCGCGGTGTCCCGTACAATCTCGGTCGAATCAACGAAGCCGAGGGAAAATACGAGGAGGCGGTCCGGCTCTACACGCTCTCGAACAACCGGCTCCGGGCCAAATGGCTCAAGGAATCCTCTGAAAACCGTTGACGAGAAAACCGTTGACGAGAAGACCATCGACGAGCCGGGATACGTGTTCCCGACTCGAAAGTTCCGTTCCCATCAGGCCGTTCCGAGCAGCCAGACGAGCAGCCCTTTTTGAGCGTGCATCCGGTTTTCAGCCTGTTCGATGATCGCGCTTTGAGGAGAATCCATCACCTCGTCGCTCACCTCCAACCCGCGCCGGGCAGGGAGGCAGTGCAGGAAAATCGCGTCTTTCCGGGCCGCTTTCATCAATTTCGAATTCACCTGGTAGGCCGCGAACGCTTTTTTGCGTTTTGCCTCCTCTTTTTCCTGGCCCATGCTCACCCAGACGTCGGTATAGACGGCATGCGCCCCCTGTACGGCAAGTCCGGGATCGGTCGTTTGTTCCAAAAGGAAGCCGTTGGCCGGGGAATCGCCGACCAGGGCTGCGAGTTGTGTTTCACCGAAACAGTATCCTTTCGGCGATGCGATCGCGATTTCGAGGCCGAGTTTCGCGGAAGCCTGGACCAGACTGGCCGTCACGTTGTTCGAATCGCCGACATAGGCCAGTTTGAGTCCCTGGAGTTTGCCGAAACGCTCCTTGATCGTCAGCATATCGGCCAACGCCTGGCAAGGATGCGATTCGTCCGTCAAGGCGTTGATCACCGGGCAACGGGAATACTGGGCCAACGCGACGGCCGTCGCGTGTCGCATCGCCCGGATCGCGATGCAATCGACCATGGAGGAAAGAACCCGGCTGAAATCGGACATCGATTCCCGCTTGCCGAACCCGGCTTCGGCCCCTAAAAACATGGCATGACCGCCCAATTGGACCATTCCGGCTTCAAAGCTGACCCGCGTTCGCAGCGACTGCTTCTCGAAGATCATGGCAAGCGTCTTCGCGGCAAGCCGGGGACGACGTATCCCTTTTTTCACCTCCGCCTTGATTCGCGTCGAGAGCGTGAGGACCTGGGAAAGTTCCCTGGAAGAAATGTCGTTCAGTGTCAGGAGATGCCGCATGGAAATGTCTCTCGCATGTTGATGGTGGAATTCGAACGTCAATGACCGGATGCGGCCGCCGGTGAATCCGGCAACAGCGACCGCAGGTAATTGGATATGTCGACAAGGGTCAACTCGCCCCCGAGGGCCGACGGGGTACCCGCGGTCTTTTGTTTTTCGGCGATCGACTCGCCGACGATGGAAAGAAAACAAGGAACGTAATCCCGTTCGTTCGCGCGTCTGGACGTGTAGTCGTCCGATTCGATACCGGAGGAATGGTCGCCGTAAACCACGAACATGGTACCCGGCGGGAGTGAATCGTAAAGACGGCCGAGCCGGCGGTCGATCTCGTGCGCGACGTTCATGTAGCGTTGGGCGTACCCCTTCGGTTCCGGGACGATTTCCCGTTCCCGAACATGCGTGAACGGCGCGTGACCCAGTAGCGTGATTGCGAAAAAAAATCCCCGGGCGTCCTTTTCCGCAAGGATTTCGCGGCCGAGAATATCGAGAAGCCGTTCATCGTCGGTCGCCGTCCAGCCGCCGATCGGTCGCGCCTCGACTCCGTACCGGGCGACAAGATCGTCGATGAAGAGAATGTCGGAAAACCCCATCTTCCGGTAAGCGAAGACGCGATTGAAAAACGTCCCGGAAACGCCGTGAAAGGAATGCGTCCGGTAGCCGTGCTCTTCGAACGCCCGGGGCAACGTGTTGTCGTACGGAAACGTGCGAATCTTGTAGTTCAACAAGTGTCGGCTCGGCTCCCGCGATGCGAGAAACGCGAAATCGGCATCCGCGCTGCCGTGGTAGTGAAAGGAATCGACTTTGTAGAAAAAAGACCGCTTTTTCAGCGCGTTCAGGAAGGGCGTGACGGTCTTGCCGCCGAATTCGCGATCGATGATCGTGTAATCGAGCGTTTCGACCTGGATGACGAGCACCTGCCGCGGCAACGGCAACGGAAACTCGACTCCGGTCAGGCGGTCCGTCCGCGGTTGGGCCAGCGCGGCGTCGCGCAACGTCCCCTCGTCCTTGACGCACAGTTCGCCGACCCAAGTCGGCAAATAACCGTACACGACGACCAGGTCGCCGGTTTCCTTTGAAAAAACCAGCGTGGAAAAAGCGAGCCCCGGGCACTGCGAGACGCCGACGACGATGAGAAAATACAGGGCCGCGGTCGTCATGCCCGCTTTCAATCGGGTGCGGTAGGACACGGGGGCGTTTCCGGCAAAGCGCACGAGCACGACGCACATCAAGGCTCCCGTTGCCACCAGGAGGGTCGGACCGGGCGGGAGCAGGGCGATCACGGCATCAGAAACGGTCAAACCCTCGTCGAAATTCGCAAACAACGAAAGAATGCTCATCGTTTCACCAAAATATCGGGCGTAGACGATCAAACCAAGCCCGCTTGCCGAGGCAAGGAGGATTGGCACCGGGACCCAACCCCGCGGGATCAGCAGGACACACGATGACGCGAAAAGAAGGTCGAGCGCGCCGCGACACAGGGCTTTGGAAAGGAGTCGGCCGTGGGCGAAACCCGGACGAAACGATTGGCTTTGCACGTAAAACAGGAGGAATGCCCAAAGCAGGATCAGGAGGGCGGTACACAGGTACCAGCGCACCGCCGACTTTTCCGGGAGGTCCGGTCGCGAACCCGCCTGGGAATCCGACCGTGAATCCGCTTGGGAATCCGACCGGGAATCCACCTTGTTTTCCTGAACGGGATGATCCATACGTCCGGCAAGGTTTTTCTACTGAAGCCGGTTGAGTTTTTTCGTTTGATCCGCCTGTTGACCTTCGAAAAACAGACTTCCCGGAAATCGGCTTCGGGAAGTTTTCAACGGCATTCGGTATCAGTCTACAGGTTCCTCAACACGTCGGCGATGATATCGATCCCTTCCCGGGCCTGTTCGAGCGACAGGTTCATCGCCGGCAACAATCGCAGGACGTTTCCGTGGGTGCAGTTGATCAACAGGCCCCGTTTCATGCACGCCTCGACGACCGGTGCGCCTTCGACGGAAAGTTCGACCCCGATCATGACGCCGACCCCGCGGACATCCTGGATGATTTCCAGTTCGTCGTGCAGCTTCCCCAGTTCCTCCTGAAAGAAGGTGCCGATCCGCCGGGCGTTGTCGAGCAAACCTTCTTTTTCGACCATTTCGATGGCCGCGATACCGGCCGCCGCGGAAACCGGGTTGCCCCCGTAAGTAGCCGCGTGCATACCGGGCCGCAGCGCCGACGCAATCTCGTTTTTCGCGAGCATGACCGCTCCCGGCAACGAGCCGCTCACCGCTTTGGCCAAGGTCATGATATCCGGTTCGACGCCGAAATGTTGGTAGGCGAACCATTCGCCGGTCCGACCGCAACCGGTCTGGACTTCGTCGAAAATGAGCATCAGGCCGTGCATATCGCAGAACCCCCGGAGTTCCTGAAGAAAGCCCGGATGCGGCATGCGAACGCCTCCTTCCCCCTGGATCGGTTCGATCATGATCGCCCCGGTTTCACCGTCGATCGCATCCTTGACGGCATGGAAATCCCCATGGGGAACGTAGGTGAACCCGGCGAGCAACGGTTGAATGCCGTCGTGATACTTCGGTTGCGCGGTCGCGGAGATCGCCCCCATCGTCCGGCCGTGAAAACCGCCGTGGAAGGTGATGATCTTGTAACGGTCCTTCGGGGCCGCGAGCCGGACCAGTTTGATGGCCGCCTCGTTGGCTTCCGCGCCGCTGTTGCAGAAAAACGCCTGGCCGCCGAACGAGCGTTCCGAAAGCATCTGCGCCCAACGTCCCTGCAATTCGTTGTACCACGTGTTCGGGATATGGATCAGTTTCTCAAGCTGTTCCTGAACCGCCTTGACGATATACGGCGGGCAATGCCCGTGGAGGCCGCACCCCCAGCCGGGGAAAAAATCGAGATAACGTTTCCCTTCGGCGTCCCAGATGTACGAACCTTCGCCGCGAACCAGCGAAACCGGGTACCGGGTATAATTACAGATCACGTATCTGTCGAACAGGGCAATCGTTTCTTGTGTGTTCATCATGGGATCCTCACAGGTTTAGGCGCAGTCGCCGTCGCATTACACCGTTTCAGTTTCAATCAACGGCCCGGCGATCACCGGCTCGGCGTTCCTCCGGGACCGGTAATTTCGGTTCCGACGCCGCTGCTGGTGAAAATTTCAAGCAACAACGAATGCCGTAACCGGCCGTTGATGATATGGATTTTTTTCACCCCCCGCTCCAAGGTGTCGAGACAGGCTTGGATTTTCGGGATCATGCCGCCGACGATCGCGCCCGAGGCGAGCATTTCCTTCGCTTTCTCCGTCGTGATGGATTCGATCATCGAATCCGGATCGTTCGGATCGGTGCGAACGCCGTTCACTTCGCTCACATAGACCAATTTTTCCGCATGAAGGGCCTTGGCGACGGCAGTGGCCGCCGTATCGGCATTGACATTCAAACATTGACCGCTCCCGTCGTCCAGAACGGCGATCGAGGGAATCACCGGGATCACGCCGCGCAGACAGCAGCGGAGAATCGGTTTCGTATCGACCCGGGTCACCTCACCCACCAGTCCCATGTCGACAGGTTCCCCGTTTTCATTGTCGAGCGTCAACTTCCTGCCGAACAGGATGTTCTGGCCGAAACACGGGGTCAACGAATGCCCGATGCCGCCGAGAAACTCGATTTGGTCGGCAAGATCCTCGCAAATCGTTTCACCAAGCACTTTTTTGACGATTTCCAACGAGGCTTCATCCGTATAGCGGCGACCTTGAACGAACCGGGGCTCGATCCCGGCTTTTTTCATCGCCGCGGAAATGGCGTTACCGCCCCCGTGGACGATCACCGGCTGCATGTCGACGGTCTCCATGAACACGACGTCGAGCAACAGGTGCGTCATCGCGACCTCGTCTTCCATCACGCTGCCGCCGAGTTTGATGACGGTGATTTTGCCCCGATGTTCGCGGATCCATTTCATCGCTTCGATCAGGACATCCGCCTTCTGGATCGCATGTTCCATGTATGTTCAATCCCCTGAAACAACGTAGGTACCGCACCCTGGTTCGGCTTCGGCATAAAAACAAAAACGCCGCCTCTCATGGTATCGGCGCGGAAAAAGACAAACCGGGGTTGTCCATCCGCAAGCCGACCTGCGAGAGACGGTACGTCAATCACGTGGAACACGGCGGCCGTTCAGTCACATGGCGTTCAGTCGCCGACATACGGCAGGAGGGCCATGAAACGAGCCCGTTTGATCGCGGCGGCGACGGCGTGCTGGCTGACGGCGGAGCAACCGGTTTTGCGGCGGCTGATGATCTTGCCCTGCCGGCTGGTCAGTTTTTTCAGCAATTCGATATCCTTGTAATCGACGAACATCGGCCGGGGACGCTCGCCCCCGACGGCAAGCGGATCCTTTTTCTTGCCGCGGACTTTCGCCTTGGCGCGTTTCTTGATGAACTTCTTCCTCTTGTTGAATCCTGGTCTCGGCATGGAATGTCTCTCTTGAGAAGAAAGGGACGGCGGACAATTGACGTGAATGATTCAGTCGCCGGCACAACGAGCGGAACGACCGACAAACGATCGACGAAAAGACGAAACAGCCAGTTTAGCAAAAAATCGGGCGATTTCAAGGGGCGACCGCTTGTACCGGGAAGTAAATTTGTGTAATTTGAGTCCGGTTCAGGTGCGAACATGAGAGAAGAATCGGAAAAAAAGGTAAATTCGATCGTCGCCGCAAAACAGGAATTGCGAGCCCGCATGAAAAAGGTGCTGGCTGCCAACTCCGGCAGGCTCGAATCCGGCACCGCAATCTGGAAAAAGGCACTGTGTCACGCGCCGATGTGCAGCGATCCGCCACGGCGGAAGGATTTGCGGGATAACCCGTTGCCCCGTCTATGGATGGGATATGCGGAAATGCCGGACGAGGTCGTCGTTCTGGAATACCTGTTTCGCGAATTCACGCCGCCGGTTGCGGTGGTGCTTCCCTACCTGGAGAACAACGAGATTCATCCCTTGCGAATCGAAGGGCCCGGCGAGCTGGTTGCCGTCGAACCCTTTGGGATTCGCGAACCCCGGCCGGAATTACGCCTTCGCGCCGAACGGCAAATCGACCTGAAAACGCTGGAATTGATTATTGTACCTGGACTTGCGTTCGATCATCGCGGAATGAGGCTCGGCCGTGGAAAAGGGTATTACGATCGATTCCTTTCGCAAATCCCGAAATCGATACCGCTTATCGCGCTGGCATTTGAATGCCAACTGGTCGATTTCGTTCCGTCCGAAGAACATGACCGGCAGGTTGATTTTGTCGTAACCGAAGAAAGAATCGTATGTTGTCATCATGCAAGCCGGTGAGCGGCACCGATGCAGCCGAAAGAACGGTGCTTGCCTGAGATGTGTTTGCCTGAGATGTGTCTGCCGAGACAGGACCGGCTCCCAAAAACCGACTTCGCCCAATTCCTCTGCTTGACATAGGTGACATAGGATGGATACGATGGACACATCGGGACATGCATTCATCGCCGTCGACATCGGCAACACCCGAACGAAATTCGGGTTCTTCGGGCCCGAAGAACTCGCGAGGCCATTCCCGACGGCGAAAGCGATTCATTACGAACACGAACCGGACCATCCGCGATTATTCCGTTGGCTGCGACAAAATGCGATCGAGGAAAAGCCGGTTTGCTGGTGTGTATCGAGCGTCAACAAAACGCGATTTCGGGCGTTGAAAGACCGGATCCGTTCCCATCGCGGCACCGGCGTATCCTCCCGTGATCCGGAATCGCTTTCCGATACAATACAACTCCTGGACAGAAAAGATATTCCGTTGATCCTGGAGGTGGACGAACCGGATGCGGTCGGGATGGATCGATTGCTCGTCGCCCTGGCCGCCTGCCACGCCGCCGAAACGGAACCGTTGCTTCTGGCGGTCGATCTCGGAACGGCGGTGACCGTCGATTTGATTGCTCCCTCGAAACACGTAACCGGGCAAGCAATCGGAACCATCGGAAAAGCAACGGCGGGCATCTTTCACGGCGGGGCGATTTTCCCCGGAATCGATACGGCTTCCCGTGCGCTGCATTCCATGACGGATCGACTCCCGCGAATTGACAATGTCGATCCCTCGGCGGCGCGATTTCCGGGAAAAAACACGGTCCGCGCGATGGAAGCCGGAATTGCGGCAACGATTATCGGGGCGGTCTCCCATTGCCTCTCCCAAGTCAAAAACGCCGAACAACTCGACCGTTTGCCGATCATTCTTGCCGGTGGGGCGGCCCCCGCGATCAGGGAAGCAATGCGACGCGCCGGACTGGAAATGCTCGATTATCCCGGTTTTCCCGATCTCCTTCTTTCCGGTATCGCCCTCGCGAAACGGGTATTGCGAAGCGGCTGAATTGATATATAATCGTCAGGCTGAGGATCGAAGTTTTCCAGTCCCCCTTTTTCTCCCTATCCCATGAATTCTGCCGAAAAGAAAGCGATTGACACGATTCGCACCCTCTCCATGGATGCGGTTCAACAGGCCAACAGCGGACATCCCGGGACGGCAATGGCCTTGGCCCCGCTCGCCTACCTGCTGTTCAACGAAACGATGAAATATGACCCTGCCGATCCGAATTGGCCCGGTCGTGATCGTTTCATTCTTTCGATCGGGCATGCCTCGATGCTGCTCTACTCGATTCTGCACCTGACCGGGACCGGGGAATGCGATCATGACGGCAAGCCGACCGGTCGACCGGCCGTTTCCCTCGACGACATCAAAAACTTTCGCCAACTTGGCAGCAAATGCGCCGGCCATCCGGAATACGGTCACGTCAGCGGCGTGGAAATGACGACCGGCCCGCTCGGCCAAGGCGTTGCGACGAGTGTCGGATTCGCGATCGGGTCGAAATGGCTGGCGGCCCGATACAATTCGCCCAATTTCCCGCTTTTCAACGGTAACGTCTACGCCCTGTGTGGAGACGGTTGCATGATGGAAGGAGTGACCGCCGAAGCCGCCTCGTTGGCCGGCCACCTGAAACTTTCGAATCTTTGCTGGATTTACGACGACAATGGCATTACGATCGAGGGCGATACGAGCCTCGCTTTCGGCGAAGACGTCGAAACACGTTTCAACGCCTACGGCTGGAACGTGCTGAAAGTCGCCGACGTCAACGACTTGAACGCCTTGCGGCGGGCCTTCGACACGTTCAGGGAAACAACGGATAAGCCGACGCTCATTATCGTTAAGAGCAAGATCGCGTACGGCGCCCCGAAATTGCAGGGATCCCACGAAGCGCACGGAGCCCCCCTCGGCGAGGCCGAAATCCAAGGCGCGAAAAAGTTCTACGGGTTCGATCCGGAAAAAAAGTTCGTGGTCGATTCCGATGTCTACGAGACGTTCGTCGACAAGGTCGGCAAACGCGGAGCGGCGGAACGGAAAATGTGGAAAGAACAATACGATTCATACGTCGAAACGCACCCGGAACTCGGCGATGAACTGCGCCGGATCATCGAGGGCCGGTTGCCGGACAACTGGGATTCCGCGGTCGAAACCTTCAACGCCGACCCGAAAGGAATGGCCAGCCGGATTTCTTCCGGTAAAGTCCTCAATCAACTCGCGAAAAACATTCCCTGGATGCTCGGCGGTAGCGCGGACTTGGCCCCTTCGAACAAGTCGGACCTGACTTTCCTCGGTGCCGGAGAATTCGGCGCGACGACCCATGCGGGCCGGAACCTGCACTTCGGCATTCGCGAACACGCCATGGGCGCGATCACGAACGGGCTCGTCCTCATGGGACTTCGGGCCTATTGTGCGACCTTCTTCGTCTTCGCCGACTACATGCGTCCCTCGATGCGGCTCGCCGCCTTGATGAAACTGCCCGCCCTTTATATCTTTACGCATGACTCGATCGGTGTCGGTGAAGACGGGCCGACGCACCAGCCGATCGAACACCTTGCCTCGCTTCGGGCGATTCCGAATTTGAACGTCTTTCGTCCCGCCGATGCCAACGAGGTCGCCGAATCCTACAAGGAAGCGATGCGGCAGACGGCGACGCCTTCCTGCCTGGTGCTGACCCGGCAAAACCTGCCGACCTTCGACCGGACGAAATTCGGATCGGCCGGGGGCGTCCGCCAAGGCGCCTACATCCTCGCCGACGCGGTCGATGGAAAGCCGGACCTGATTTTGATCGCCACCGGGTCCGAAGTCGCGCTCTGCGTCGAAGCACATGAAAAATTGACCGCCGAGGGCGTGAAAGTCCGCGTCGTCAGTATGCCGTGCCAGGAATTGTTCGACCGGCAAACGCGGGAATACCGCGAGTCGGTGTTGCCCGCCTCGGTGCGTGCCCGGGTGGGGGTCGAGTTGGGAATCGAACAGGGATGGCGCAAATACATCGGTTGCGGCGGAGCCTTTCTCGGTCTTTCCGATTTCGGGGCCAGCGCGCCCGCCGGTGTTTTGATGAAACATTTTGGATTGACATGCGAAAACCTTTGCGCAATCGCGAAAAAAACGCTCGGCGGAAGCGGCAATTGACCGCCGGATGATTCCCATGAAACCTCGCGGAACGGTATTGGTGCTCGTGTTGGTCGTGATCGTGTTGCTTGCGCTCGCGGCGATCACGTTTTCGAAGCTCATGCTTGCCGAAAACAAAGGGGCGCTCTATTCCGTCCGGCAACGACAGGTCCGGCATCTCGCCGAATCCGGTGTCGAATTCCTGCGGGTCACGCTCATGAAGGACCCGCAAACGCTTTACGAGCTCGGCGGTCTCTACGACAACGAGGACCTGTTTTGCGGGTATGTCGTCACGGACGGGACGATCGCCATGTCCGGCTCGCAAACCGGCCTTGAAAGCGGCTCCCGGGGGACCGTCGATTACCGCGACCTGGGGCGGTTCTCCGTCGTGGCCCCGGGGCTTTCGGACGACGGTTCCCTGTACGGCGAGTCGATCCGTTACGGTTTGGAAGACGAGTCCGCCAAGATCAATCTCCGCTGGTTGGCCCAACTGGAAACCCAGATGCCCGGGTACGGTCGCGACCTGCTTCTCCGCCTGCCCGGGATGACCGGGGAAATCGCCGATTCCCTGCTCGACTGGCTCGACGAGGATTCCGACCCCCGCGAAAACGGAGCCGAGGACGAGTATTACGGTTCCCTCGATCCGCCCTGCTACACGAAAAACGGGATTCCCGATTCGCTCGACGAACTCCTGCTCGTCAAAGGAATCACGCCGACGCTTCTTTACGGGATCGACTGGAACCGGAACGGCGTGCTTGATCGCGGCGAACCGGACGAATCGACGCTCGATAACGACGGCGGATCGGACGGCTCGCTCAATCTCGGACTCATTGCCTACCTGACGCTCGACAGCCGCGAGTCCAACATCAACCCGACGACGGGGGAACCCAAGATCGACATCAACATGTCGGATACATCCGGCCTGGCCGAGGCGCTTGCGGAAGTGCTCGACGACCAGGAACTGATCGATTTCATCGTTGCGTACCGCGAGGAAAACGAGAAGGTGAAAACATTGCTCGATCTCGTCGACGGCCGTGTCGGCGAAGGGGAAGCCGCGAAAACCTCGCCGATCGTTTCAACGGATTTCGATACGATGAATTCCGTGTTGCCCCTCCTTTACGACGCGCTGACGTTGGGCGAAGAACCCGTGGTCGGCCGGATCAATATCAACCAGGCTCCCCGCGGCGTCCTGCAACTGCTCATCACGACGCAGGAAGACGCCGACGCGGCGAATACAGCGAATTCCGCGCAGTCCGCCTCCCGAAGCGAAACGACCGGCAATGCGAATGGAAGCGGGGACGATGGGGACGCAAGCGAAGGAAACGCAGGCGGGGAGAGCGAAGGAGAAGGGAACGAAGGAATCCCGGACGGCGTTTCGGCCGATTCGCTCGGCGGTACGATGGGCGGCGGTACGATGGGCGGTGGAACCGGCACGCTCAGTGATATTCCGACCGAAGAGATTATCGAAGGAATTCTCGCCGAACGCACGCTCGATCCGGCCCTCATGGACGACACCCCTGAAATGCGGTATCCGTTTTGGCCCTACACGCATGGGATTATCGACGACTTCGAGACGATGAAAAAGCTGGAACCGTATTTTTGTACGCAAGGCTCCGTGTTCAAGGCCCAGGTGATCGGTCGATTCGACGAACAAAGTCCCACGGCCCGGCTGGAAGTCTGGCTCGATGCGACCGATCCCCGGAAGCCGGCCAAGGTACTTCGAATCAGGGAACTTACGGATCTCGGCGGCGGTTTTCCCGGGGAACTCCTGGGTGTCGAACCGCTTCAAAACGCCCGCTCTGCCGGCCTGCGATGACCGCGACCGTGAGGGAACGGCGCTTCACGAACCGGAAATGGGATTCCCGGACGATTCAGGACGACGTGCGGGCCGAAATCTGTTTTGGAGGATAAAACCCCATGAAAGCGGAAATCATATCGATCGGCGATGAACTGACCGACGGCAAAATCCAGGATACGAACAGTTCGTGGCTCAGCCGGGAACTTGGCGACCTCGGGATCCGGACGCTTTATCATACGACCGTCGGCGACGAACTCGACGCGATCGTCGACGTCTTCCGCACCGCCGTTTCACGGGTCGATTTGATTCTTGCAACAGGCGGACTCGGCCCGACGGCGGACGATCTGACCCGCGAGGCGATCGCGAAAGCGGCCCGGGTTCCACTGATCCGGGATGATACGCTGTTGGAGACCATTCGCGACATGTTCAAGCGCCGTGGCCGGGAAATGCCGCTTTCCAACGAGGCCCAGGCGTTGCTCCCGTTCGGCGCGACAGCGATTCACAACCCGAACGGCACGGCGCCGGGAATCGACCTGACGATCAACCGGACGTTCCCGGAGGGAGAGGATACCCGTACATCGGGACTCCGGGATTCCTGCCGGTTGTTCGCCGTCCCGGGCGTTCCGGCCGAGATGAAGGAAATGTTCCGCGGAACCGTCGGGGAAGCGTTGCAGCACCTGATCGACGATCATGCCGGTCGGAAACGGGTGATTCGCAGCCGGACGATCCATTGTTTCGGGATCGGCGAAAGCCAGGCCGAAGCGATGTTGCCGGATATAATCAATCGCAACCGTACCCCCAGGGTCGGAATCACGGCAAACGCGGCGGTGATTTCGTTGAGGATCATGGCCGACACTCCGAGCGAACAAGAATGCCGGGAACAAATCCGTGAAACGGCTGAAATAATCTACCGAAAACTCGGCGATTTCGTTTACGGTGAAGACGAGGACCGGCTACAGGACGTCGTTTGCCGCAAACTGAAGACGGCCGGCCAGACGCTCGCCGTGGTCGAGGCCGGGACGCGCGGATTGTTGACCGGAGCGATCGCTTCGGGAGACGGCGCGGAAGCCGTATTTCAAGGCGGGCTCGTTCTTGCCGGGACCCCGGATATCGAAGAGATGATCGCCAAAACCTTCTCGCTGTGGGATGTCGATATCGTCCTGGCGGTCGGTCCCTACGGTCCTTCAGGGCAAACAACGGTCGCCTTTGCGGAAAGACCGCCCGCCGGCGCTTCAGGGCCCGGCGATTCAGGGCTCGGCAGGGTCGTCGCGGAAGCATTTCCACGAACCGGGCATCCCGCCCTGATCGACGACCTGTTCGTCCGTCGTGCCATGGACCTGCTTCGACGCCGCTGATGGAGCCCGACGGCTCCGGTTTACCAATCCTTCTCGACGGGATAGGTTTCCCGCTGAAATGTCCGAATTTTTTCACGAACGGCTTCCGCTTCTTGCTGACGTTGGCGCACCCGCCGCAACATCCCTTCCGCCTGCCGCCCTTCGTTTTCCGCCGCCGAAGACGGTTGAGAAGAAGACGGTTGAGACGGGGACCGGTCGCGCCCGCCCCCGGCTCCGTTTTTTTCTCCGGCATCGTCCTGATCGTCCCCTTTCCCGGCCGAAGAGGCATGTCGGTCTTCCCGGGCTGCGTCTTCTTCTGGATTCGACGGACTTTCTCCCGGGCTGTTTTGATCGGAAGGAGAACCGGAATCGCCCCGCTCCCGATGTTCGTTCGCGCCTTCTCCCTGTTCTCCGTCTTCGTTGTCCCCGGATTGCGGCTGTTCCTCACGCAACGGTTCGAGAATGATCTCCAGCAATTCGAGTGCCCGGCGCTGAGAGGGCAACGCGGAGTCGGGCTGTTCGGCGGCCAAACTCGCAACCGCGTCGGCCAGGACCATTTTCAATTCCCCGCCATGACGGAGCGCCAAGTCCATGGATTCCCGCAATCGTTTCATGCGACGGTTCCCCGGATCAATCGTTTCGTCTTCCACAGGGAATTCCCCCTTGTTTTTTTCCCGCAGGAACGACGGATCGGGAAGGTTCGTTTCGGATTCGCCAATCCGGCCGATCAATTCAATGCCCTGTGTGGCCTTTTCAATGAGCTGCGGTATCCGTCGGGCGATCAGGGATTGCTCCCAAGCGTGTTCCGCCGGCAATTCCGTCAAATCGGTTTCCGATGCCGCGGACTCCGTGTTGTTCGAAAGCGGCGCCGGAAACGGTGTTGAAGTGGATGAGAGTCGTTCTTCCTGGCGTCGATGAAGATCGCGAAGCAGCGATTCATAGGGAAAAAGTTCGCCGCAAACACGATCGAATTGTTCTATCGCAAGTGTTTGTTCCGACAGCGCCTGCGAAGGCCGAAACCGGCGCAGCGCGGCGGCCGCGTCGTGCGTTTCCCGGACGACCGCGTCAAACATTCCGTCCAGTTCTTGCCGTTCATCCGGACCCAACACCCTGGGTGGAAACAGCGTCTCCCCCGGAACAGACGGAGTTCCCCGTTTCTCCCGTCCGGCAAGTTGAAGGGACGAGGATCGGGCAAGAAGGGAAGGGATCGTACCGGCCTCGCGGAATTTCCCGGCGAGCGATGCGATATCCTCGGAAATCTCCTGCTGTTTTTGGGAAAAGAGATAGTACGACTGGAATTGCCTCGGAGAGACATCGTCCCGGTCGGTCCCTCGAATCGCTTCCCTCAATTCCCGCTGGGTTTTCCCGAGACGTTCGAGGAGTCCGATCGGGGCCGAATCAAGGAGCCGCGAACGATCAAAGGCGCGCCACGCCCGTTGGATTCGCGATTTCCAGAGCCGAAGACGTTCCAGATTCCCGCGTACACTCTCATCCTCCGGGGTATTGACACGCACTGATTCGTACCAGGAAGAAGCCGTATCCAGGTGCTCCACAATGCGGGAACGATTCTCGGGCGGCGTTTCCTCGGGCTTCGCGGCGAGCAATTTTTGGGCGCTCCGCACCTCGATTTCCGCCAGGAGCATCCGTGCCCGTTCGGCGAATCCGCGATCGTTTCCGTTGGCCGCGATCCGGAGCGGGTTCACGGCTGCGCCGTAATCCTCCGATGCGACGAGCGCACAACCGAGGTTATAGGCGAATAAGGGATCGTCGTTCGCCGGCGCAAGTCCTTGCGCGAATATCTCGGCGGCCTCCCGGTATTCGCCCGCCTGAAAACGTTCGATTCCGCTCTGATTCAGTTCCGCCCTGCTCAATCCGGCGTTATTCAATTCGACCTTGTCGTGCGCAAAAAGAGGAACGACAATCCCCGCGAACACGGCGCTGAACACGGCGCAAAACGCAGTGCAAAACACGGCGCACCGAACGGACCATGGGGCGGCGCATGGGACGGCACGACAGGGGAACGGCGGTCGAAAACGATTCATGGCCCGATGGTTGTGATACTGAACACGATTGAAATGTCACGAAATCGACGATTCGGGAGCCTGCTCGAAAAACAACTGCGCCGGGAAGGTATACCGGAAACGCGATGCAGACGAACATTTGGTCACGTCCGCCTGCGGCTCAACCGGCTTCGATCAAACGGTTCCGGTTTCTCATTCTCCGGCGGGACCGAACATCATTTTTTTAACCCGGATGATTTCACCCTCGGTCGGTTCGATCAACACCCGTTGCGAAAGGGCGCGGAAAAGGTATTTCTCTTTTGCGAGAGCGGCGTCGGCATACTCGAAACCGACGGAATGCAGTCGGTCGATCAGGCCGAGAATACGCGCCATAAACAGCGTCGGAACAACCAGATCGGCCAAAGGGACAACGCTGGAGACGGTGTTGACACGGCCTTGGATATGCTCCGATTGGAGCGATTCGTCGCAAGGGCCCATGCAGGCGAAATACACTTCCTGAACAACCTGCGGCGTGTTTTCGGATGACGGGCGAATGGAAATCCGCGCGACGACGCCTTGATGATCCTCTTTGTAGAGCGCTTCGAGCAGGTCTTTGCCGCAGTGATCGCAGGGAAGAGGCAAATAGGCGTCTTCAATCAGGTGAATCGGACGGCGCTGTACCGTGGAATTCGGAAAATACCGCGATAACAGGCGGGAAAAACCGGTCGTCAGGAGGTGGGACTCCAGCATTTTCGCATCGAATACCCGATAATCGCGAATGTGGCCTCCGGATTTCAACTCGGCAAGCGTTTGCAAAAGCGCCGGCGATATCGGAGTCGAGTAAAAACCGAGGAAACCGTCGGCCCGGGCATGTAACAGCCGTTCCAAGAGTTCCGGTTCTTCGCTCTCTTTGACGGAGGTGCGGGTCGACGCCTTGTGCCGGGGGCTGACAAGCCAACGGAACGAAAGAAAACTGAATTTTCCCGGGATCGGCTCCACGGCACAAAAATCGCCGTTTCCCTCGGGAAACGCGGCGATGACAGGCTCCGTATGGAGACCGAGTTCGACCAGAAAATCACGGGCGAACCTGCCCCATCGATCGCCTTCGGCGGGAACTTCGTTAAAATCGATTGCTTGCATAAATCCCCCCTATATTCCGTCAACACGTGATTGAACGCCGGGCCTGATTCGCCGTTTTGGCGAAACACCTGACGGCAAGTTTATCACACTGTTGCATTTCCGACAAGAATCGAGCGGGAAAAACCATGTTTCCCGGCGTGCGCTTCCCCGGAGTCCGCTGATACGGTACAATCGGATGAAGACCCCCAAAATAAACGCATCCACCATCGGGACCGTGTTTCATGCCCCTGTCCAATCTGCGCATCCTGTTCGTCGCTCTGTTGCTCTGCGCCTTCTGTTCTTCCCGGGCGACCTATCGCGACTGGGCCCTCATCGATTCGATGCACCGAATCCGTGAAAAATCCCTGGTGTCCCCATCCGAATCGATGTTGTTCGAATCGGCGATGTACGGCATGACCTCGGGGCTGGAGGAACGGGGCGATTATTGGTCCCAATTCATCCCGCCGCAGGAAATCCGGGAATTCGAAAACGAGATCAACAACCGCATCGAGGGAATCGGCATCCTGTTCCAGTACGGCAAAGACAACCGGGAATATACGGTCTTGTACCCGATTTTCGATTCGCCCGCCCGCAGAGCGGGCATCCGGGCCGGGGATGCCATTCTCGCGGTCGACGGCGTCCCAATCGCCGGTCTGCCGTTTCAGGACGTTTCCGGCATGATTCGCGGAGCACCGGGCAGCAGCGTCCGACTGGAGGTCCGACACGCCGGCGATGAAAAAACGGAAACGCTTTCCGTCGAACGGGACAGGGTCGTGCCGCGAAGCGTGCTGGGCGATACGCTCGATTCGGAGGGCAAGCCGCGATTTACCCTGGCGACTCACCCGGAAATCGCCTACCTGAACATGAATGCGGGATTTACGGATACGACGGCCGAGGAAGTGCGCGAAGCCTTGACGCATCTGCCTGCCGAGGTGGAGGGGTTGATTCTCGACCTGCGCAGGAACCCCGGCGGCTACGTCGACGTATGCGTTGAAATCGCCGACATGTTCGTCAAGCCGACCGGGAAATACAAGCACATCGTTCTCACCCGGGAGCGAAACGGGAGAATCCGGGGGCGGCACACGGCGACGACGAACACGCTGTTCGACAAGCCGATCGTCGTCCTGATCGACGGCGGCAGCGCCAGCGCCTCGGAAATCCTCGCGGCCTGCCTACAGGATTTTCAACGGGCGAAAATCGTCGGAACCCGCTCCTACGGCAAGGGAACGGTCCAGGAAACCTTCGATTTGCCCATGCGTTTCGGAATGCTCAAACTGACCGACGCGAGTTACTGGAGGCCGAGCGGCAGGAATATCAACCGGTCCGCGGGCGCCCCGCCGACAGAGGAATGGGGGGTCGGCCCCGATCCCGGCGGCGACGTTTCCGTTTCGAGAATACAGGCGTACGCATCCTCTCGGATCCGGTCGTTTCGCGCGAATGTGCCCGATGCCGACGTCGAAAAACTTGCCGCGGCAACCGTCGCCCACATCCGGCACCACGGCAAGGAAATACTCGAAGAGGAAGACGAAATACTCGGGGACACAAGCGTTGAAACCGACGATAAAACAGGCGTTGAGTCCGGCATTGAAACAACGTCGGTCGGTTCCGGCGAGGAGGAAACGACGGCAAACAGGCCCCTGCCCGATACCCATGAGACGAATGCAACGAATGGCAACACCGTGTCGTCCGTTCCCGAGCCGTTCACCCTGAAGGGAAGCGCCCCCTACTACGATCTCCAATTGTTGAAGGCGATCGAATTGCTGCAAAAAGGAACCGCTGATACACTGGAAACGCGGTGAAAACGGGCAGTTGGCCAAGCCTGCCTGCCGCACTCGCTCGACCGTAATTGCTGTTTGTGTAATGATATAAACGGATCGTTCGATCGGCGGACACTTATTCTTTGCGTGATCGCTATTATCGCCATTATCGTCGTATTTCTCAAAATCGATTCAAGCACCCGCGTTTTACGGACGATAAGAGCCGGAAGAAACCCGCTCGGGGATTGTATACCGTAAACGGCATGATATACCGAAGCCGGCCCCGTTTTCCGTATTAAACCGCCTGTTTACCTTCGGCAGTGTCGTTTCCGGTGGGCAGGCTCCTTGAAAGTCGGCTTCGGGAAATTTCAACTGCCTTCAGTATAATCCTCCCGGCCGCCACGGACACGCCCGTGTGGCACGCACTCGGCTTCAGGAAATCTCAACGGGTTCAGTAATCCTGAAAGCAATGGAAATTTCCCATCACTTTGAGAGACCGGCATGAAAAAATCGCTTTCGATCGGTATGGACGTCGTCCCGCTTTCCGTTATGTACGCCGTCTTCGTGTACGCCGTCTTGTTTGTCGCGGTACCTTTGAAGGCGTCGAATCCCCTGGGGGGAATGGTCGATGGGATCAAAAATCTCACCCGCCGCAGTGTCGAAGCGGACCCGAAGAACGATTATGTCCTGGACACGACCAACGGTCCGTGGATGATCCATGTCGCGATCTTCAACGGGCCTACGGCGAAAGAAGACGCGAAAACCCTCGTCCTCGAATTGCGTAACAAGTACGCGATGAAAGCCTTTCTTTTTGACAAGACGTTTAAGCACGATTTGAAGGCGGACGAGGCGCCCGCGCTGGGTTATGGTGCAAAATACCAAAAACATGGGGAAAACCACGAATATGCGGTCCTGGTCGGCGATTTTCAATCCATCGATGAAACCGGTTTTCAAGACACGCTCAAGCAAATCAAGGCTGCGACACCTGAATGCTTGAAGCCGGATCAAGGCAAAAAAGGCCCCAAAACCGCTTCCCAAAAACTCGCGTCGTCCTTCTTTTTGCCGCCGAACATGCTCGGCGCGCCGCTCGCAAACGCCTTCGCGACACCGAATCCGCTCCTGCCGCCCGGGAGCCGATGCGGCGTCGTCGACGAATTCATCGAAAAACTCAATTCGGTCAGCGAGTACAGCCTCCTGAAGAATCCCGGCCGGTACACCGTATGTGTCGCGACCTTTACGGGCGAAGTACATATTTTCAAGGACCAGGCTGCGCTGGACAAATTCGTCGATGAAAGCGACCGCGGCAAGGCGAACCGCGGCAAGGGAAGCGAACTGGAAAAGGCGGGCCGTGCGGCCGTGATTCTTTGCGAACTGCTCCGGGCCAAAGGATACGAGGCTTACGAATTTCATGACAGGAATTCCAGCATCGTCACCGTGGGCGGCTTCGATATGATCGGGACCCGGTCGCCCGACGGCCGGATCCGGCAACGGCCGGAAATCGTCGATATCATGAACCGTTTTACGGCCCAACGGGTCAATCCGTCCCAATACGCCGGTTCGACGAACAGGACCATTGCCTTCGAACCGGTCAAGGTCGGCGGAATCGAATGCGACCTCCAACCGAAGATCATCGAAGTTCCCAAACGCCCGAGAAAATAAGACCAACTATACCGTAAACGGCCTGACAATCCTCCTGCGCACCATCGCCTGCCGCCCGGAAAGTCGTTGTCCACGTCGTTGTCCAAGCTGTTGCCCAAACCGTTGTCCGTCATTCACTGTCATTTCCTGTGCGAATACGGCTCCCTGAACGGGGGGGAACAATCACTTCTTGCCGTCCTGCCGTTGCTGCGTGAACAGGGAGTCCGGCCGAACGTCCTCGCCCCGACGGAAGGAAATTTCATCGCGGCGCTGCGCAACGCCGGGATTGAAACGACACCGTTGCCGTTTGCGCAAACGGATTCCCTGGAACACAAACGCCGCCGCCTGGCCGGTTTATTGGGGTCGCTTCGCGGTTCCGGCCGGCTCGATCTCCTTCATGCAAACAGCCTCTCGATGGGACGTCTGAGCGGACCCGTCGTCGCCGCGATGCGGACCCCGAGTATCGCCCATCTTCGCGATATCATCAAATTGCCGAACGCGGCGGTCGATGACCTGAACCGGCATTCCCTCCTGCTTGCCGTTTCCGATGCGACCCGACGGTTTCATCTTGCGCAGGGAATCGACGCGGAACGTTGCCGCACGCTCTACAACGGCATCGATCTCGAACGTTTCAAGCCCGGGGAAGCAACCGGATATCTCCATCGGGAACTTGGTTTGCCGGACCACCCGGAGGATCGGGCTCCCCTGCTTGCGACGATCGGCCAGATCGGGCTGCGCAAAGGGCAGGATACGCTGTTCGACGCGCTCGATATCCTCTTCGGAGAATACGGCAAACACGGCAAATATCACGACTGGTTTCGCTGCCCGCCGCACTTGCTGCTTGTCGGTCGGCGCTGGTCCGAAAAGGCGGAATCACGGGAATTCGAACAACGGCTCCGGGCTCGGGCCGAACATCCGCCGCTCAAGGGACATGTTCATTTTCTCGGTGTTCGCGACGATATCCCGGCGTTGTTACGGGAAGTGACGTTGTTGATTCATCCGGCCCGACAGGAACCGCTCGGACGTGTGTTGCTTGAAGCGGCCGCAAGTGCCTGTCCCGTTATCGCGAGCGCCGTCGGCGGAACGACCGAAATTTTTCCGACCGATCTCGAAGCCGCGGCCACGTTTCCTCCCAACAATTCGGTTTTTCTTGCAAAAGTGATTTGCGAATTGCTTGATTCTCCGGTTCAAAGACGTAAAATGGGAACTTCGGCGAGGGAATACGCCGCGCGGACATTCGATGCGCATGCCGCAACCGAATCCCTGATACGCCTTTATCGCGGCGTTTGTTCCGAAGCCGGTCCTGTTTGCCGCCCGGCCGCCCGTTGACCTTCCGGGCAGTGTTGGTTCCGGTGGGCAGGTTCCCGAATCGTCGGCTTCGAGAAATGGTGACGGCTTTCAGTAGAACTTCCCGAGACCAAGCGGCAACTCCAACCGACTTCGGCAACGATGGAGCAGCAAATCACGCGAGAACTTGAAACGATTTCACGGGAAAACGGTTTCCGTATTCTTTACGCATGCGAATCGGGAAGCCGGGCCTGGGGATTTCCTTCTCCGGACAGCGATTTCGACATCCGTTTCCTTTACGCCCATCCGCTCGACTGGTATCTCTCGATCGAGGATCATCGCGACACCTTTGAGACGATGCTGCCGAACGACCACGACATTTCCGGTTGGGAGTTGCGCAAGGCGCTTCGCCTGTTTTCGGCCGGCAATCTCGGCCTCTTCGAGCAATTGCATAGTCCGATCGTTTATGTCCGCGACGAGGCGTTTCACCACCGGCTGCTCGGAATGATCCCGGCATTCTTCCAGCCGAAGCGTTCGCTTTACGCTTACCTGAAGATGGCCCAGCAGCATGTTCCGCAGGAAGACGCCCGGGACCGGATGGGTATCAAAAGGTTTTTTTACGTCCTCCGCCCGTTGCTGGCCTGCGAGTGGATTCTCGCGAATCGTTCGATGCCCCCGACGGAATTTCGGCAATTGTTGGACGCCGATTTGCTTGCGCCCGGGCTGGCTCGCGAACTACTTGACATCATTCAACTTAAAGCGGAAACACTGGAAAAGAGTTTGTTGCATCCCTCCGTGGCGATGTTCGATTGGATCGGGGAAGCGATACCGAGAATCCGCGAAGCCGTCGAAACGATCGACCGTCCGACCTCGCCCGGTCCCGTCGAAAAACTCAACGCGTTTTTTCGGGACACGATTCAGTAACAGCGGAACTTCCATGACGTTCGGTAGATCACGATGACGTCCACACCCAATCCGCTCGGCCCGTCGCGCTATTTTCCCGACCCGGACGAAATCGAGAATGATTACGGAATCGTCGCTCTCGGTTTGCCGCTTCGCCGGGAAATTCTTGTCGACGCCTATTCGCATGGAATCTTTCCCTGGCCCCACGGCCGGGGCGCCGTTCCGTGGTGCTCTCCCGATCCGAGGGCCGTGTTGCCGCTCGAATCGCCGCATTGGAGCCGTCGCCTGTTGCGGACCGTTCGCAGCGGAAAATTCGAAGTGAGCTTCAACCGCGACTTCGCCGCCGTCATCCGGGCCTGCGCGACGACCGGCAACCGGACCAACGAAATGTGGATTACGCCGGCAATGCGAAGGGCCTACATCAATCTCCACGAAACCGGCCTCGCGCACAGCGTCGAAACCCGGCTGGACGGCGTGTTGGTGGGCGGAACATACGGTGTCGCGATTCGCGGCCTGTTTGCCGGGGAATCGATGTTTCACCTCGTCACGGACGCTTCCACGGTCGCGATCCACCACCTTTGCGAACATTTGCGCGCCCGCGGCTTTTCATTGTTCGATATTCAAATGCTCACCCCGCATACGGCCCGGTTCGGAGCCGTGGAAATCTCCCGGGCGGAATATGTCCGCCGCCTCCATGCGGCGTTGAAATTGAAAAACGTCCGTTTTCATGACGGACCGGAACCCCCCGCCCCGCCTTCATGAGCTATTCCGCACGTCGCAGCCGGGTCGACGGCCCGCCCCGGCGTCAATTCGCGCAGTGTCAATTCGCGCGGCGTCAATTCGCGAACAGGCCGGTCGCGTACCAGACTCCGTTGGACCCTCTGCGCATATCATAGGAATAGTAGGCGTTTCGACCGCTGACCCCGCGCCAGTGCCCGGAAGAGAGCCGCCAACATCGAACACATTCGATCGCCGCGACAAGAACCGATTCGCCGGGCCAGCTCTCGGCACACACTTCCGACACCATGTGGCCCGGAAGCTGCTTCATGAGGCGATGGAACCGGGCGTCGAAATTCTGGTGTCCCTGGACACGGATACGAGCCATGTATTCGCAATGCCCCGCAGCCTCGACGGCCAAGGCTTCCGAAAAGCTCGAATTGGTGCTCGCGGGACGATCCGGATGCACCCGGACGGCGTAGATCAGGGAGCGTTGCGACAAGGAACCGCCCGGCAACGTGAGAATCGTTTTTACCTGGCCGACGGTATAGATGTTGCGTTTGAGAAACGGAAACACGCTGACGACTTTTCCGAAGTGCGGCGATTCGGCATCCCGGTAATCGACGATGGAAAGACCCGGGAGCGAAAGCATCTCGGCATATTCCGGCTGCCGGAAAAAGGGCGAATCGACCGGAATTTCAAGCGGAACATAGTCTTTATAAAGAGATCGAAGCGATTCGTCGGCAAGGACGTTTTCAAAACGGCGGCATAACTGCGCGTCGGTTGCCGCAAGCGCTTGATCGGCATGTGGTTGGCCGGGAAGCGGTCGGGCCCGCCGGAAATCATCCTGTCTCAACCCGCTCCGCACGTCGCGCGAATAGGAGACCTGTTCGATCGCGCGGTTTTTTTCGCGACTTTGCTCTTCAGGACGGTTTTCCGCCCGAAAATAGATGAGCAGCATTTTTTTCGATTCTTTTGCCCGGGCGACGGCTCGGTCGATATCCTTTTCCCATTGGAGAGAGCCCCCATCGAGAGGCCCACTTTCGAGGAGCCGGGCCGGCTCGACAGAAGACGTTTCAGGCTCCCGGGCATCCGTTTTCAGCGAATCCTCTTTCAAAGGCTCAGGCGGAGACACCTCCGTTTTGTTTTCCTGCTCATTCTCGCGGGCCGGATTCTCGCGGGGACAGGCCCCGGTCGCACATTTTTTCGTGGGTGCGCACGGTTCGGGAGAATAGTCCGAGGCGGCAAACCCGTCGCTCCGGGCCAAGGCGCCCCAGAGGAAAGGGAAAGCGGCGAAAAGCGGTAACAGAAAAGCCAATCGTTTTAATTTTCGGCGTCTTGTTTTTCCGAAAAAACGGTAAATTCCACCAAGATTTCCTAAAGAATGATTTTCTTCCTGTTTACCTGATCGTTTTTTATTGATACAATCATCCATGTCGATGAAAATCCTACAATCGGATTCATTCCGTGAAACAGCGTCTCGCATCGATACTCCTTGAATGAGTCAGGAGAATCCAAAAGTCCAATTATCATTCGAACTCTCCCATTTTATGGGCAAAAGTGATTTCCGAAAAAACAACTCCTTTTGCGGCCGATCGAATATCAGACCTGATCGGATAACCAACCCCCGGACGGTCGGGAAGACCCAACCCGTGCGCGATGAATACACGATGTGTCCATAGCGACTATGCCAAGTATTCCGATTATACCGCCTAAGAAGGTTGGGGGGAATTATACCAGAGGATGCCATGAAATCAACCGGCCTTTTGGGCCGCATCCGAAAAAAAGAGAGTCAATCCACCCAAAACTCCTAATAGTCCCAAATAACCATGATGTGTGGACTTACTGATCTGTGAAAAAAGCATGAACGTAGCGGCGACGGAGGAAGCCTCGCGGTCTTTTCGACGATGCGTCGCGCAGGTGCGGTCGGGCCGATGCATCAAAATTGATCCGCGGGTCTATGCTGAAGGCTGTTGAAATTGCCCGAAGACAACTTTCAAGGAGCGTGCCCACCGAAACGACCCTGCCGAAGGTATACGGGAAACGCGATGAAAACGGACATTCGGTCAAGCCTGCTTGCCGCACTCGCTCGCCATAATGCAATGGCAAATATCAGGTTACACGTTGTGTTCGAGCGGCAGGCGATTGTTCGCGGGAGCATTTTCGGGCCGTTCGAAGTATAAACAGGCGGTTAAAACGGAAAACTCAACCGGCTTCGGTGTATAAACATCCAATATCGAGAAATAGGAAGATCAGGGAAAATGAAAAAGAAAAAAAACGTTCGATTGGCCGTTTTTCTCCCCATTTGCGTTTTGACGCTCTACCTTCCCATGGGGGAAGAGGCCCAGGCGCAATTGCGTCGAAACGGCCGCCATGGACGGTCCACCACGAGTTATCGGTATCAAAAAGCGGTTTATCAGGAAACGGCCAAGGCCCGTACCTTCGATAACGCGGAAGAATTCGTGGCCCATTTGACGGAAGCGTGTGCGAAGCTGAAAAACGCGTTTCGGACTCCGAGCCGATCCGATGAGCTTGCCGCGCGGCAAAAACTGCTCGACGCCGCAAACGCGCTGGAAGCGACGCTCCGGCGCAAACCCGACCGGGAAGCCGCCAACGCATTGCGGGAACGGCTTGCGCTCGGCAAATTGATCGTCGCGTTGCAACGACAAGAAGGTCCCGACGCCAACGTGCTCGGAGAAACGTTTCGTATTTTCCTCGGTAATCCCGGGGATTTCGACGGGATCGACTTCGACACCTTCCATGCCGTTCGCGACGCATTCCGCCGGCTCTACCGCGTACATTCGGCCCGGCCCGACCATGCCGCCGCCCAGTTTCAAAAGGTGTGCGATGAGTTTCCCGGAAAAATCAAGGCGTATCTTGATTCCGCCGCGGCGCCGGAAGCGAGGGACATTTCCGAAGTCCTCGTCTGGTTCGATGATCTCGGTCACACCTTCCTGCCGGAAGCCAAAGACATTCTCGCGCTCGTTCGCGCCAACCTCCAGCAAAAGAACCTTTGCGGTTCGGCCTGTGCCGCCCTCGTCGCCGCCGGCTTCGAAAGAACCTTCGACGAGGATTTCGACATCAACGACACCGTCGCGGGAACCAGGATTCAAGGCAGAGGGCATGTCAACGGCTGCGCTTTCGCCGAATTGGTCCCGAACAATCATTTCGCACAAATCCGGATCAACCTGGAAACACAACTGCATTCCGATACGGTCGGTCGTAACGGCCCGGTAACAATTTGGACGGCGACCGAAGGAACCATCCAGGCGGCGAAATCGCTCCTGGTCGGTTCCTCCGACGTGAAACTGACGCCTTCGTCCGCCAAGGCCCGGCTTCAAAGCCGAACGACCGGCTTGCGGATCGACGGTTGCCGGGTCGTCCAGTGCATCGCGAAAAAGCAGATCGCGGAAAAACAGCCGCAGGCTCAGGCCGAAGCCCGGCGACGTGCGGAAAAACGCATCCGCGACCGGTTCGATGACGAAGTCGTTCCCCGTATCGACGATGTCAACGTCCGTTTCCGCGATTTGCTGCAAAAACCGCTTCGTGAAATCAATCTTCTCCCGAAAGTCTGGGATTTCGCGACGACCGAAACGGCCCTGCTCACCTCACTGGTTCTTTCGGACACATTCCTCCCGACGACCTTCTCCGCCGCAGCGTCCGAGAAGCCGAACAGCGATCTCTGGGTCCGGATACATCAATCCGCGATCGCCAATTACGGCCAACGCGCCTTGGCGGGCAAGCAATTCACGCAGCAGGAACTTGTCGACCTGATTCTCAAGCAAACGGGCGAAATTCCCGAAGCGGCCCGGCGCGATATCGACCAGGGGCCTTGGAAGATCAAATTCACGGACAACGCCCCGCTGGGCGTCGTTTTCAAGGACGACACGATCCGGGTCACGATCACCATCAACGAATATACCTCGTACGAGAAAAAAGAGGGGGAAAACCCCGTTTACACGGCCGCGGACATCAAACCGAACGCGTCGTTTTCCCGGACGGAGGACGTCGACATCCTGATCGTCTTCAAAATCAAACGGGACGACGGAAAAATCACGCTCGTCCTGGACGAGGAATCGCCCAAGGCGTCCGCGCGAAAACGGGCCGGCGGGGCGCTGACCGCCATCACCTCCGTGATTAACAGCCGATTGAAAAAAGCGGAACTCCAGAAGGAGTTCGAAATGAAACCGATCGCGCTGAAAAACGAGTGGGAAGGCCATACGTTGACTTCCGACCATGCTGCGACGCCGGACAACGGTTGGCTCGACCTCGGTTGGAAGTTCGACTGATCGGATCCATGGCGATGATTTGCGGAATGCCGGCCGGCAACGGCGGGCTGTAATCGACGGCTGTAATTGACAATCGACCGCCGGGCACGGATAATTGTTCATTCGTATCCCGACGGTCGTTTTGTATTCTTGTATGTCCAACACGCTTGAAATTTCCCGATACCCGTCGTCGTGACCTCATTGTCGCAACCTCATTGTCGTGACCTCATTCCCGTCAACACACTTGTCATTCCGTGTCCGAACACAGCAACAACGCACAATCGCCGGCCGGTTCCGGTAAAGCCTGGGGGGGCGTCTTCACCGAGGCGACGGACTACCGGGTCGAACGTTTCACCGAAAGCATCAGTTTCGACCGCCGCCTGTACGAACAGGATATTCGCGGCTCCCTGGCCCATGCGACGATGCTCCGTGCGGTCGGCCTGCTTACCGACGACGAACTGGAACGGATTGAGACGGGTCTCCTCGCGATTCGTCGCCGCATCGAGGACGGTTCCTTCCCGTTCAACGTCGAACTCGAAGACATCCACATGCACATCGAGCACGCCCTGATCGAACTGATCGGGGACGTCGGCCGCAAACTGCATACGGCCCGGAGCAGGAACGACCAGATCGCGACCGATCTGCGTCTTTGGGCCCGGGATGCGATCGAAACGATCGACCGGCGCCTGCTCGACCTCCAAGCCGCATTCCTCGGCCGTTGCGACGCGGACTTCGATGTCATCCTTCCCGCGTACACGCATACGCAACGCGCCCAGCCGGTCCTCGCGCCGCATTACTGGCTCTGTTATTGCGAAAAATTCGAACGGGATCGCGCTAATTTTTTATGGTGAGGAGTTGTTAGAACCTTGACCAATCCCCAAGCTGGAGGACCACTCCTTGTTG
>QMCD01000747.1_pt1 | contig 39115 bp, 34 predicted proteins | sample 1821841 | NCBI WGS metagenome assembly QMCD01 (sample SAMN01991225, study PRJNA193472) | Termite gut metagenome, whole genome shotgun sequencing project. | isolation source: worker | host: Macrotermes natalensis
TACGGCTTGTTTGCCGCCGGCCTGGCCCTCATCAGCCTCGCACTGCTGCTGAAATACTTCGAGGCGGGAAGAAAGGAAGGGTAGAGTGGCGGCGGATTTTTATCATAATCATCCGAGCCGGTCGCCCTGCCGGATCGGATAGCCCCGGAGAAAATCGCGGACAGCCATCATTTTTTTGCCCGCCGGTTGAAGGCGACGGATTCTGACCGTGCCCTGACCCGCCGCCACAATCAATTCATCGCCGCCCGCGTAGATCACCGTGCCGGGCTGCCAACGACGCGGTCTGCGGGGCGAGTCTTCCAATGTATGCCGTCCCGCTACGTGTTGCTCGCCAGCCCCCCCGTCCGATCCTGCATCGGCGTGGGCACGAAGGGCGGCGAGGTTGTCGAATTTCGCGTCGGTCAGCACCGGATCGACGAACGGGGCATGGCTGAAATCTTCGCCGACCAGCTCGTGAAAGTTGTCATCCAACGGTTCCATGTCCCCAAAAATCAGACGCAGCTCCGAACCGTCTTCCCGATGCCATCCCGTAAACGGTTTCGGCCACAGCGACACGGCCCTGAAATGATTGTAAATCGCCTTGGAGTCGGCAGACCAGTCGACTTGACCATTGTCTTTCTTTAGTTTCGGTGCCTTCGACGCCTGGTGATGTAACTGCTCAATAATCCGCACCGGCTCATCGCAGGCCATCCGCCGTATCGTTTCGAGTACCAACTCCGCTCCATAAACGGCCAGACGTTCTTCGAGTTGCTCGACCGTTTCACTGGGCGAAATCGGAATTGGCACGCTCTGCGCAATGACAGGGCCTGCATCGATTTGCGGGGTCATGTGGATGATGCTCACGCCGGTCACGGTTTCGCCTCGCATGACGGCCCAGTGAACTGGAGCCGCCCCACGGTATTTGGGCAGTAAAGAACCGTGCAAGTTGATGCCGCCCAGCAAGGCACCTTCGAGAACTTTTTTGGACAGAATTTGCCCAAAATCACAGACAAAAAGCAAATCCGGTCGGACAAGATAGAGAAATTCGGAAAATTCGCGCGAATGGACATCCTCTTTTTCCGAAATGGCGATATTGTATTTTTTCGCAAAGTCCCGCGCCGGCGTCACAATAGGCCGTCCGGCGCGGTCATAGCGCAACGGATTGGTCACGAGGCAGGTGACATCGAACAGGCCGGACTCGAAAATCATGCGCATCGAAGGAACCGCAAAGGCTCCCGTTGCCAGAAAAACGATTTGAAGGCGTTTGGGGTGTTGCTTGGAAACTATGGTGTCGAGCATAAGGGCAGAGTATACCCAATTTCAGGCACGGAACCAAGATGGGGGCACTGTACACCTTCTTTCGGCAACGAAAATGATCAGTCATTCCCGCACCGTACCTGCAATCGGCGCAGCCGTGGGTGTAATGTCGACCGAGAAGACATGGCCGGTCCGATTGACTATCAACGTGGCAGCCTTACCGATTTCCGCTTCCGCAACGAGAACGACAAAATGCAAGTCGTCCTCAACCTCCGTGCCGTCGAATTGGAGAATCACGTCGCCGACTTGCAAACCGGCCAGCGTGGCGGGAGAATTTTGCACCACGCGATTGATTCGCGTCCCGATTTCCCGGTCAATGCCAAGTCGTCGCCGGTCTGTCATGGGAAATTCCCTGTCGAAGGCCAGTCCAACGTGCGGTTTCCGCCCCACGCCGTCGTTTTGCAGCATCTGCCTGGTCACTCGCCTCACGAGGTTCGACGGCAAGGCGAACGCCACGCCCTCATAACCGCCACTTTGCGTGGCAATTGCGGTGACCAGTCCGACCACTTCGCCGCGCAAATTCAGTACCGGCCCGCCGCTACTTCCAGGATTCACCGCCGCATCCAGTTGCAGGAAACCTACCCGTGGTGCTTTGTTTGACGAGGGGATGTTCCGCCGATTTTTCGCACTGATGATGCCCAGCGATACGCTCCGGTCGAGGCCGAACGGACTGCCTACGGCCAGAACAAAATCGCCCACGCCAATTTTGTCGGAATCGGCGAAATCGACCGCCGCCGGCAACTTTTCGGACACTTCGATCAAAGCCAAGTCGTAATCTTCGTTCGTCACCATCTTGGTCGGCGTCAAAATTTTCCGGTCATGCGTGCGAATGGTTATTGCACCCAGTTCAATACCTTGAACGACATGTCGATTTGTCAAAATGATGCGCCGACCTTCGATTTCAGCGATCACGCCACTGCCGGATTCCTCAACTTGCATGGCCACGGTTCTCTCCGTGCGACTGGGACTGACAGCACGCAACTGCCGCGCGGTGATGTGGACAATGCCGGATGCCGCCGATTCCACCGCCGCTCCAAGTCGCTTTCCAAGCAACTCCAACGGCTCCGCCGTCTGAGCCTGCCGGCTCGGCGTTTGCCGTTCCTCGTGCTGGGCCGCAAGATCGGTGCAAAAAAGAGCGAGAGGGGAAAAAAGGAGAGCGAGTGATTTGGCCTTCAAGGTCGTACTCCTTTTTGGAATTGCCATCGGGAAGCCGTTTGATTACCGCGTGTAAACTTCCCGCGGCATGGCGATGATACCGCTACGAACAAGCTCGATAATGCCGAAAGGACGCATGGCGTCGATAAAGCCTTCGAGCTTCGCTTCGTTCCCGGAAATCTCGATGGTCATGGATGTCTCACCCACGTCGACCACCTTGCCACGAAAAATATTGGCCATGTCGAGAATGCCGCTCCGCGCGCCGGGCAACGCCTCGACCTTGATGAGCATAAGATCGCGTTCGACGTGCTTGCTGTCGGTGATGTCATCCGCCCGAACAACAGTCACCAGCTTTTGGAGCTGTTTCAGAACCTGCTCTTGCACTTTTTCGTCACCCAGTACGACAAAAGTCATCCTCGACAGGCGGCTATCTTCGGTTTCGCCGACGGCAAGGCTGACAATGTTATAGCCGCGAGAGGCCAGCATCCCGGAAATATGGGACAGGACGCCGGGAACGTTTTGAACAAGAGCGGAAATGACGTGACGCATGGATGGCATGGGTACCGCTTCCCGATGGGCGCGGCTCTGATTCGTTTTGCTTGAAAGTAATGATTTCCGAAGACGTATCACCGAATGATATAGAAAAACGCATCCTCGGCAAGGGCCAGTCGGCCTCACACGTCGATGCCGGGAATCTGAAACGTTTTGCAAAACTCGGTGATTTCTGCGGCGATTTTCGGGGCCTCGGCATCAATGTTATTGATGTTTGTGCAAACGCGGTCGATCCAGTCGGCGACCTTTTTCATGTCGTTTTCCTTCATGCCCATCGCAGTCAGGGACGGCGTGCCCATGCGAACGCCGCTGGTCACAAAGGGGCTTCGCGGATCGCCTGGTACGGTGTTGAAGTTGGCAATAATGCCCGACTTGGCCAAGGCCGCCGAAGCGTCTTTGCCGGAAAAGTCCTTGGCCCGAAAATCGAGAATCAACAAATGCGTGTCCGTGCCGCCGCCCACCAGAGCATAGCCTTTTTCCAGCAACGCCTCGGCCAAGGCCTGTGCATTTTTGACAATTTGCCTGCCATATTCCTTAAACTCCGGCTTGAGTGCCTCACCGAAAGCGGCGGCCATCCCGGCGATGATGTGGATGTGCGGCCCGCCTTGGAGGCCGGGGAAGACAGCCCGGTCAATGCGTTTGGCCAAGTTGAATTTGCTGTCGGCCCAGTATTTTTGCTGATGCCGGTCTTCAATTTTGGAAAGCAGAAACCCGGCTCGCGGTCCTCGCAGCATTTTGTGGCTCGTGCTGCTGACAATGTCGCAGTGCGGAACGGGATCAGGATGCACGCCGGAAATAATCAAGGCATTGATGTGGGCGATGTCCGCCACAAGATAAGCATCGATCTCCTGGGCGATGCTGGCAAAATCGGCGTATTCGATTTTGTGCGGATAGGCCGTTGCGCCGACCCATATCATTTTAGGCCGTTCTTTCAGGGCTGTTTCACGGATTTGATCCATGTCAAACTTACCCGTCACCTCGTTCGGGCCGTAAGGAACTTGCACGTAATCCGCGCCGGAAAAGTTGACCTTCCAGCCATGCGTCAAGTGTCCGCCGCTCGGCACAGGCATTCCCATGACTTTGTCGCCCGGCTTGAGGATAGCTCGATAAACCGTTTGGTTGGCGGGACTTCCGCTGTAGGGTTGCACGTTAGCATGTTCGGCCCCGAAGAGTTGTTTGGCTCGTTCGATGGCCAGCGTTTCAATTTGATCGACAAATTGATTGCCCTCATAATACCTTGCACCGGGATAACCTTCGGCATATTTATTGGTCAGCGTCGAGCCGCAAGCCTCCATGACACTGAACGAGGCGAAACTTTCGGACGCAATCATTTTCAGTGTGGTCGCCTCATACTGCGTCTGCTTGTTGATAAGATCGTAAATGGCGGGATCGGTTTCTTTCAGATGCGGATAGCGTTCCATTGGGAGAATTGAGAGTTAGCCGTTGAGAGAATTGAGGGTTAGCCGCCTGCGCACGCTCGGCGAAAGCCCTCTCATTCTACCAAAATCGCGCGATTCACAAAAGGCTTCCCCAACGGTCAGCAAAAAAAATTCGCCCTCCTTGACACGCTCTCTTGCCTTTTCTTTTGGTTTTGTGTAGCGTATGGTGTATCTCAGTTGATAGAATGCGCTGCTCAATGCCGTCAAAGTGGCTTTTTGCAGTTGCCCCCTGATCCTTACATGAGGCTATAATGAGAAGAAATACTATGACGGCATTGGTTTTCGGCATTCTGCTTTTCACGCTGCTTGTTGTCGGCTGTGGTCGGGGCCACCATAAGCTCAGCGGTCGTGTCACCTACTCTGATGACAACACACCACTTGAACGGGGGCAAGTCTGTTTCGTCAACGACAAAGGCATGGCCCGCGCGAAAATTCAGGACGATGGTCAATACACCGTCGGATCGTTCACGGAACAAGACGGCCTGCCACCGGGCACATACAAAGTTTACATCACCGGCGCGGAACGCGAAGAGCCGGGACAAACGCCCACATCAAGGCCTACGTATATTCCTTTGATCGAACCGAAATTCAGCACGGCGGCGATGACGGAAATGTCCTTTGTCGTTGACGGCAGCCAAAAAACCTTCGATTTTACCGTGGACAGAGCCTCTGTGGCCACCATTAACAAGGCAAAAGCCAATGCAAGACGGTAGACTTTACTCCTCTCCGCAAAATTGAGCCGACGGTGCAAAACGCCCGCGTCGTGTGCCGCTATGGGCCGGTTTTTTCGCGGCGGGCAGTATGTCAAACCAAAAATAAACAATGGAACGGAGATGTAGGCGGCATTCCGCCGAAATCTCCGGGCTATTCTTTTTCCACTTTTCCCAGGAGACAATGCCATGAGAAATCAAATGTCAATTTGTACGAGCCGGGAATGGAATTCCCGGAGAGCAACAAAAGCTTTTACGCTGGTTGAGCTTCTGGTGGTCATTGCCATCATTGGCGTGTTGATCGCTCTGCTTCTGCCCGCCGTTCAAGCGGCTAGAGAAGCGGCACGGAGAATGCAATGTACAAACCATTTCAAGCAAATGGGAATAGCTGTTCACAATTTCCATGATACTCACAATGGTCTGCCCCCCATAGCGGCCTTTAAGAAAAGTCACTCGACTTTCACCTTCATCTTTCCCTTCACGGAGCAACAAGCGATTTGGGATTTGATCGCTTCCAGGCCGGACTGGACACCGATGGATGAGTGGTTTTGGGATGGCAGAGCGGGTTTTGAGGATGAATGGCTTCTCACTGATGAACAAAAGAAAGGGATGGGAAATGTCGGCTATATGTTATGTCCGTCACGGCGTGCCGGGCCTGCTTATCTTGATGTCGCCGGTGCGCAACGTCTTCAGAATGGTCCGATCAGCGATTACGCCATTGTCACTCTGCGTACAAAAGATAACGACAACCAAGTTGATGAATGGTGGTGGGAATGCTATGACTATTACGCGCGCGAGGGCGACTATAGAGATATGCGTGGAGCATTTCGCCTTGCACAGCCCGCAAATAACGTCGGGTGGATCAGCGATGAAAAATCCGGTCGTGAGTGGGCTTGTCGAGATGGCATGTCTTGGTGGCAGGATGGCTCCTCCAATCAACTTCTTTTTGGCGAAAAGCACATCCCGGAGGGAAAAATCGGCGTGTGTTTGAATGATGTCGCCCCTGACCCCATTGAACCTTATGATTGTTCGTATTATTACATCAACGGTGGGTGGAGAGAGTACGGCCCCCTTCGCAGTGCGGCCTGTACGACCGTGGTGCTTTCGCGTGGGCCATCGGATAACGGCGGAACGATGGGCTACCCTGACCGCTATAATTCGTTTGGCAGTCACCATCCCAGCATCATCAATTTTGCCTTCGGTGACGGGTCAGTCCGTGGCCTTTCGGTGACGATGCCAACGAATCCGACCAACGGCGAGCCAAAATCCGCGTGGACGGTTTTCACAAAAATAGCGCACGTTTCCGATGGCGAGCCGGTCTCGTTGTAGGAGATGCCACCAGTGAACGGAGGGGCCTGTTCCACCGGCCTCTCTTGGCTTTTTTTCTTTTTGCCGATTTTTTGTCCTGCACCACTTCACAGTCTATAAAACCTCCCTAGAATGAAACCTCAAAACCGGTTCATTTGTGCAATCTTGACAGGGATGTTTGTTTTTTTAGTGCTTGGTAATGACGGACGAAACGGAAGCAGTTGAAATTTTTGGAGCGGAAATACCGAATGAAGTTTTCCCGCTCGAACCGGTGGAGCGACGCCCCTTTTTCTTCCACGATTTTGACGAGGCATTCGATGACGCCGATTTCGACGATGAGTTCGACGACGATTTTGAAGAATTGCCGGACGACGAATTCGACGAATTTACCGAAATTGATGAAGCGGATTTTGATCTGGTCGAAATTCCCGACGAAGAGTTTGAGACCGACATCGAAGTCGACGAGGCTGCCTTCGATGACGATTTCGAGGATGGGGATGCCGGCGTGTCGCCGTTTGAGGAAGAGCCTGAAAACGCCTGAGCGGAATGCTCTGCCTGAATGCTCCGGGGGCCGGCCACGACTCTTTCGTTTCATTTCAGTCTTGTTCTGCCCCATTGTCCCGGCCTAGGGGAAACAATGGAACAGGGGCTGGCTCTCCTTGATCTTTTTTTCCTTCCATTCTCATGCTCATTGGCCCTGTTTTCACCCGTGAAGTCACCATAGCTCCTCGCCGGGACCGGACTTATATCATCCGTAGCGTCTACGCGGGCCTGTTGCTTCTGCTCATTGCCACGGCTTGGCTCGTGGTCAGCGGCACGCAGCTGATGACGGACACAGGTGACTACGCGCGCTTCGGGGCCATGCTGTTTCAATTTATCGCACCGGTGCAGCTTGTGCTCTCCATCTTTTTCGCCGCCACGCTCGCCGCCGGAGCCGTGGGACAAGAAAAAGAACGCCGCACGCTGTTGCTCTTGCTGTTGACTCGCATGACCAACAGCGAACTTGTGTTCGGAAAACTGCTCGCCAGCCTCCTGAGCATTATGATGATGCTGGCCGTCTCCGTGCCTGTGTTCATGGCCATCGCCATTTTGGGCGGCGTGTCATATTATCAAATCGTCCGCGTGCTGCTGGTGACGCTGTTCAGCATGTTGGCCTGCGGCAGTCTCGGCAGTTGCATCGCTCTTTGGCGGGACAAAACCTTTCAGGCCATCGCCACCACGCTGTTGCTCATGGTACTCTGGATCGGACTTTGGGAAGGCGTCGGCCTCGGCCTTTTCGGTTCGCTCATTCCAACGTCGCTGGCAACATGGTGTAGTCCGTGGTCTGCCGTGGTCGTCGCTTCCAGACCGGCCATCGACGTCACCACCAACTCGCTGGGCACGGTGTTTGGCCCCATTGGAAATTTTCTGCTCGTTTGCGGCGGAATCGTTTTGCTGGTCAACTCGCTGGCCGTACTCATGGTGCGGGTCTGGAATCCGTCACGCGAAGCGAGGCTCGGCACGATTGAAGAGGATACGTGGCGAAAAAATTACAAAAATGCCGAACAAACGCTGGCCGAGGCACTGGCCGTCGATGCCATTGCGAAACTTGAAGAAGACGAATCGTTACGCTATCAAGGACTTTCCGAGGAGGAGCGTCAACGAGACCGAGTCAAAAGCGCAAAGATCAGTGCCGCGCCGGGGAAAATTCGCCACGCATGGAACAATCCCGTCATCTGGCGAGAAATGATGACCCGCGCTTATGGGCGGCGGATTTGGGTTGTGCAATTCGCTTTTCTCGCCTTTTTCGTTATGTGCGCCTTTTCGCTGCACGGTGTGCTGACGGAAAATGTGTCCGCAACCGTTTCGCAACTGGCCGGGCCACTGATGCCGCTGTTTCTGCTGTCGCTCGTTTTGGTCAATGCTCAGGCCATCACATCGCAAACGTCCGAAAAAGACGGCGGAACTTTCGATTTGCTGCTGGTCAGTGACATCACGCCGAAGGAATACGTGTTCGGAAAACTGGGCGGCGTATTTTATAACATGAAATGGGTCGTGCTGCTGCCTTTGCTTTTGTGCGGTTATTTGTACTATCAACGCGCGATGGACGGCACGGCGTTGTTCTTCCTCTTGGTCGGCCTTTCCGTCATGTACGCCTTTGTGGCCATGACCGGCGTTTACATTGGAATGCAGTACGAAAACACCCGGGCGGCTACGGCGACGAGTCTGGGCACGATCTTTTTTCTTTTTGTCGGCATCGCGGCCTGCATCTGGATCATGGTCGCGTTCAGCGGCTCCTTTGAAACGCAATTGATTCCGTTCTCGGCCTTCATGGTCGGCGGCGGTATCGGGCTTTACATCACGCTGGGGGCAAGAAATCCATCCGGGGCGATTGCGACGGCCTCGTTTATTTTGCCGATAGCCGTGTTTTACATCATCACGTCGATGCTGCTGGCCAAGTACATGCTGGTTTTCGCCGTCCTTGTCGGGGCGTTCGGCTTCACCACGGCGGCCATGCTGATTCCCGCCGTTTCGGAATTTGATCTGGCCACGGGAAGAACGACGGGCGACTGAGCCTATGACCGCACCAGCCCAAGCCGCTTGAGTTTTTCCAAGCATTCATCACGTTCACGGCCTCGCTCCAACTCTTTCCACGAATCGTCTTGCGCTTGCATGAATTGCTCTGGTGTGGCGGGCACGGCTCCCATCACTGCCAATCGCTGAATCACGCCCTGATCGAGCCGGCTCAGTCTGAGTGAACCCAATTGATAGTCTAAAAAGGCCTCCCAGCAGCTTGGAAAAAGCGGGGCGATAATCCGCTCGCCGATGGTCGTGGCGTACTGAACAATTTCATATTGGGCATTCGGCTCCATGCGTAACGACAGAAAACGGAACAAGTTATGCAAATCGATCTTCCAGTATGCCTCGGTGTACGTTGAAAGAGGCAAATCTTTTCGAGCCTGCTCCCGCGCCACGCCCCGGTCGATGCGGCTTTGATACAGCTCTCGCGCTTGCCGGTGAAAGGCCGCCTCTTCCTCGGCGAGAGCACGACCCTGTTCGCTGTCGATTTTCTCGCCGCTGCCTTGCCTGTTCGTTGACGATTGCAGCCGCCAGCCCTCCGGTTCTGTGGCATAAGCGGCGTCAAGAGCAATGGAGTAGCGCGTGCTGTACTCGTTGACGGAGGCGGTGCGGTGGCGAATCCATTGCCGCCAGCAATCCATCGGAACACGAACCAACAGTTTGACTTCCGCCATCTCAAACGGCGTGGTGTGCTGATGACGCATCAGATAACGCAACAGCGTGCGATCATCGGATGTTTTTTTCGTGCCTTCTCCGTAGCTGACTCTGGCGGCCTGAACAATAGCGGAGTCGTTGCCCATCACATCGACCAAACAGACAAAGCCGCTATCCAAGACAGGGAATTTTTTCCAACGAAGTGATTCAATGATTTCGTGATTCGACATATTTTAGCAGGTAATTATGTACGTTACCCCCGGCAGGCAGAGGCCTGTTTCCAAACCGGGATCAGTATACCCTTTTTTCAAAAAATCAACATGGACACACACCGGGAAAATCGTTAGTATCCGCCGTTCACCTTTGTTCCTTTTTGTTCCTTCACCTCCAGAACCCGTCGTTCCAACATGCCATTTTTTTCGTTTAATCATTCAAAACAGTCGGATTCGTCACCTCGTTGGTTTGCGGGGATCAGCATTTCGTCGAATTGTCGACGCATTGAATCGGCCATGATTGGCGTGCATGGCCGGGGCAGTGGCGCGCCCGTCGAAATTCGCAGGGCGATTTCGTTCGATCTTCCTCAAGACATCACGGACAGCTACCACGCTTTGTTGGAGGCCGTTTATCCCAATTCCGGCGCAGGACGCTTTTCGCCTGCGCCCGACTGTGATAGTTTGCCCCCGGTTCTTTTCCAGCATGTAATCCGTGAATTAGCAAGTGTGGAGGAGGAAGCCATTGACGAACTCATTGCGGAAGCACGGCTTCCGAGAAATGAAGTGCTGGCCGTGGGCATCCATGATGCCGGTTTGTTTTGCTCGACCCCGTCCGGCACACACTACCGGAGTTTGTGCGACGCCGCCTATTTGGCCGACCAAACCGGATTGAATATTGTCGATGGCTTTTCGCTGCCAGACCTTGCCGCCGGCGGTTGCGGTGGTCCCGTGTTTCCGTTGCCGACTTGGGTTTTTCTCAAATCGGAATTGCATGACCGCATTTTACTTGATCTTGGCAGGACGGCCAAGTTGACATTTCTTCCTTGCGCCGACGGTCCTTTTGCTCACCAGCGAATCGCGCAGTGTGATGTCGTGCCCTGCGGCTCGTTCCTGGATGTTCTGACTTGGGAGTCGACGGGCGGAAAAACGGCGGTCGACCTTGGTGGCAAGTTGACCGTGCAAGGCTGCCAGATTCCCGAACTGCTGTCTGAGCTTCGACTTGCCGCCACGCAGCCCGGTTCATGGAATCCGTTTGGCCTGTCACCGGAGTTGTATTGCATGACAGCATCACGCTTCACAAACGGCGGGCATTCTTACCAAGACGTGCTATGCACGGCGGGTGATTTTATTGCCGAAACCTTGGCCAAACATATTTTGACTATGGTGGCGGAGCAGGTACAGGACGATGAGAGCGAACCAGAAATTCTCGTGAGCGGCTCTTGCCGGATGCACGGAATGCTTATGAATCGCATTTCCTCCCATCTTCACAAGCGGCCCTTGCTTCCGATCTCGCAGTTTGATATTCCCTCGGAAACGTTTGACGCCCTTTGCACGGCCATGCTCACGCTGATGGCCACCGAACAGATTCCGGCCAGCTTGCCGCATTTGACCGGCGGCGCAACCACCAAAACATTGGGCAGAATTACGCCGGGTTCCATCGGCAATTGGACGCGACTGATTCAGGAGATGGCCAAAACCAAACCGGCCATACGCCCTCTTCGCAGTGCCATGTAGCTCTTTTGTGGCGAATTTGTGGCAAACTGCGTATTATTCCGCGACATTGTCCGCCTTGACGCGGTTGCGCTCGACAAAATCCCACAGGAGTTTATTCACGGTCGACATCGTGGCTGGCGGAACGCTGTGTGCCGTTTCCGGCGTTGGAAATATTTGCTTCGGGGCCGTAATGCCGTTGTAGGCAACGTAAACCGACGTTGGTGAGCAGGTATAGTCGATGAAACCGGTTGAGAGGATCGTTTCAGCCTTAATACGTTTGGCAAAGTTCGCGGCATCAATGTACTGTACGGCCCTCACGATGGCGGGATCGGCCTCATTTCCCTCGCTATTTTCGGTACTGCCGTCCGCACCGCCTGACTTCTTTCCTCGCAAAAAGCCGGGCCAGCCGCCGAAATTGCCTTCGATGTCGCCTGTCGGGTAGCAGAGAGCCGGGACAAAAGCGGCGCAAAAAGTCACCTGGGGATCAAGGCCTGCCGCAACCAGTGCCTGGCCTCCACCCTGGCTCATCCCTCGAACCACGATGGTTTTACCATCCCATTCAGGCTGTGATTTCATAAACTGGAGTGACCGGTAGACCCGCAGAAACATGCCGACAAAATAAAGTTTTTCCCGATCCGAGGCGTCGAAGAGGTGATACCCCTTCAAGTCTCCTCTGTTCAAACTCTCGTAGAACTCGGCAGGCTGGCCATTTTCAATTCCGTGAGCGTTGATGTCCAAGGCCAAGGTGTTTTTAGCTGCATCGGCAATAGGCATGGTCGCACTGCGCACGCCCGCCCCGTGATAACTGATGACAATCGGAAGCGATTTGGGTCGAGCTTCGACGGGTTTGGCAAAATATCCCGACACGGGTGCTCCGAGGAGGTGATCGCCGCCGAGGCAGTCTACTTTGATATCGTAAACCTGCATCGCCGGATTCTTCACTTGTTCCGCCGCGACAGGCTCCAACTTCGGATTCAGCGGCATTTCGTCCAATTCTTTTTTCTTGGCGTTCCAGAAGGTGTCAAAATCCTCCGGTTCGGGCGTGACCGCTCTGATCTCCTGTGGATCAACACCGGCCCCACCGAGTGCCGAAATTTTACCACCCGGTGCTTCGTCCCAACTAAACCTGGTCGATCCAGCGATGCCTCAATCACCGCGACAGCATCCATACTGGTGACCGTTCCCTTTTTTTCATAGCGTCCATCTCCTTGAACAAGATACGTCAGCGATTGGCCTGCGAGCGGTTTGCCGTCCGCAAGAAGTCGAACGTGAAAGGAAACTGTTTCGCCTTTCTGGTAGATGGCCGTCGCTTTTTCCGCTCGAACCGTCAATTTGTGGGCAGCGGGACTGCCTTGGGCATAAAGCCGTACCGCGCCGAACGAAATAAGAATGCACGAAAACAGTAACAGAACAACAAAACGATGCAATTTGTTACTTTTCATGCCATGACTTTGTTCGATATTCTGCATGGGAAGGCTTGGATGATGTGCTCTGACGCAGTCCTGCGGCGAACTCCTCACAATACTCGGCTTATACCCCCCAGAAGCTAGCATGTTCTCAAACGTTTGTCAAGCATTCGGACACCGCCCGATGGCCGTACTCGCCATCTTCTTTTCGTCTGGCATAATGAACCACCGGAGACACTCGCATCACTGGTCGATACCGATAGGCACAGCATGGCTGACACATTGGCCTCACAACTTGACAAATCGCCACAACGCATCCGCAGAATGTTCAACGCGATCGCGCCGTGGTATGATTTCCTGAACCATTTTTTTTCGCTGGGAATCGATAAACTGTGGCGGCGAAAAACGGCAAAACTTGTACTCCATGCCCGGTCGATTTCCGGTCCGCTACTGGATGTCTGTTGCGGCACGGGCGACCTTTCCTTGGCTCTGTACCAACGTTCCAGGGCACTCGGCCAAGAACGCGAGATTTTTGGCATGGATTTCTCCGAGAATATGGTCGAAATCGCGCAGCGCAAAACTGCCGGACTGCCCACGCCGATCATGCTGTCGGTGGGCGATGCGCTGAACTTGCCGTTTGAATCCAATCGTTTTGCAACGGTGACGGTGGCTTTCGGCCTTAGGAATGTCGGCGACACGCAGCAGTGCCTTGCGGAAATGGTTCGCGTATGCAGGCCCGGCGGCACAGTGGCCGTGCTGGAATTTTCCATGCCCACGCTACCCGGCGTGGCACAGCTCTATCGTTTCTATTTCCGTTTCGTGCTGCCTTGCATAGGCCGGCTGATAGCCGGAAATCGTGACGACGCTTACGGTTATTTGCCGGAAAGCGTACAAAATTTCGATTCGCCCGCCATGCTGAAGCGGCGTATGGAAGAACTCGGACTGGCCGATGTTCAAATAAAATCAATGACTTTTGGGATCGCAGTCTTGTTGATCGCCACCAAAAAAGTATAGATTCTGAGATAAAAAATTGGCCAGAGCCGGTTGCCGGAAAGCCCGATTTGCAGGCCAACCAACAGTTCCGTTCGAGCGGCTTTTCCACGTACTACCTCCTACCTCGCCGCCTCGTATTCCGCTTGGCATTTCACGCAGCGAGTGGCATCGGGCACGGCCTGAAGCCGGGCTTCAGGAATTTCTTTGCCGCATTCTTCGCAACGAACGGCGTCTTCCCAATCCCAATCGCCTTTTTTTGTTCTGGCCACGCGAAGCGACCCCGTTTGTCCGCAGTCGGGGCAGGCGACATACTTCGCATGAACGCGAAACAGCTCGGCAAACAATTCCGCATGAAATTCCGAGTGAGGCGATAATTTTCCCGCCGCCGTCAACGCGCGAATGAGGCGTTCCAATCCCCAAAGCTCGAAATAATCGCAAGCGGTACAGCGAACCTCGAAAAAAATGGCCGTCTTTCCCGACATGGTTGTCTTGTTAAAATTTTACACTTCTTATCAGACAACGCCCCAATTTCGTTCGGCGGCGGCACGGTCACGCAGATACAATTGCAACGCCGATTTGAAGTTCGCTTCCGAAATGTGCCAGACGGGTTCCATGTCGGTATGGTCATGGACATGGCGGCTGAAAAGGCCGTACAAAAATTTGAACAGATGGCGCGGTACTTTCAACTCCGCTAAAGCCGAAGTGAGCGTTTGGCGGCTGACGGTCGGATCGAAAAAGTCGGTGATTTGCGGCGTCTGTCCGTCGGCGGCGCAGGCTTTGAGCCGCACGTTGGCTAGGTCGAACAGCGATTCGCCCGTCCAGTCCAACGATTTCACGAGATTCTGCTTGTCCATTCTGGCCCGTTGGTGGAAATCGGCGTTTTCCCGTTCCATAAAATGCAAAAGCTGGTCCGGCAGCAGCATTTTCAGGCCGACGCGCTCATGTTTCAATAATTTATTGTCCAAAATCGGCCAGACCAGAAGTTTTTCCAATTCCGGCGAACCGTTGACCAGATAAGGCTCATCAACGCGGTCGATCAGTACAATCAGGCCGTTCAATCCCAGCGCATCGCACACGCCGAGAAATTTCGAGAGCATTTCGTAGCGATTGTCCGTGCCGCCTACAACGGGAAACGGCATTCCCAAATAATCTTGTTTTTGAAATCGCATCAAGATTTTATGCAATTGCGATTTCAAGTGCGGCAAAACACGCAGCGAACGCTTGATCGAAAAGGCTTTCCAAAAACGAAACAGGATTTTATAAACAAGGGGCATCCAGAAGGGAAAAAGGAGCAGGAGTAAAAACTTGTACGCCGCCAAGGCCCCACCCCAGCCCATCGCGTAACCGATAGAGCCGACGGCCAGCGTTCCCAGCGCGGCGAGGGTCGATTCCTTGTGATGAGCCAAGAAGTCCTTCCATTTATTGTATCGCAGTTTCTTCGCAAGCCGCCTCCAGCGATTCAATGAATTTTCGCTGCGAGACGTATCGTACCAAGCCGCCAACAGCAGCAAATCGCGCACATGATGTTCAGTCAATTTCTTGATCGGGAGCGGTTTGGCATCCACGGCGGCGGGATGGGCGTATGATCGAGCACTGTGGCCAGGCTCAAGAATGCGGTCGACCAGTTGCGTAACGCTCAGCGACAAAATGGCGTCGAGATGATCCCATATTTCCCAGCGTGCGAAAACTTTGTGAATTTTCCTGCCGCGAGGAAAACGATGCCGGAAACGGTCGATGAACGGATTCCAGTCGGCATAATCCACGACGAGCACCTGCGCCGTCGGGTGATCGGTGTTGTACTCGGTAAGGCGGCGAATCATTTGAAGCCGCAAGGCCGTCTTGCCGGAGCCTTTTTCGCCGAACACGACGGATGTGGCCGGTTCCGCCGGGTCGCCGTAAACTTTATCCCAAGCCGAGTGAAAGGAGGTTTTCAGGCAGTGGCTTTTGAAGACCACGTCATTCTGGGCGTCTTCCTCGGCGAAGGGATTGCCCAAAACGCCGTGATGCTCGAAAAAGTCGCGGATTTTCATGGAGGAGGGTAGGGGAGAAGTCAGAATTTTGAGGGGAACATTAACTATTCCCCTCTCCCAATGGAAGAGGGGAAGGGTGAACACTCGCTGATGCATCGTGCTCGGAAAAATTTACCGGTGCTGCTTATAAAACCCAATCAGCCCATTCGTCGAGCTGTCATGCGAGGTGATTTTCGCGTCATTTTGCAGTTCCGGCAAGACCACGCCCGCCAGCTGCTTGCCCAGTTCCACGCCCATCTGGTCGAACGAGTTAATATTCCAAATAATTCCTTGTACGAAAATTTTGTGCTCGTAAAACGCGATCAGCGTGCCCAGCGTCTTCGGCGTGAGCATCTCGAAGAAAAACGAATTGGTAGGCCGGTTGCCTTCAAAAATTTTGGACGGTGCCAACCGCGTGACTTCCTCGTCATTCAAACCGGCTGCTCGCAGTTCTGCCGCCGCTTCTTCCAGCGTCTTGCCTTTCATCAGTGCCTCGGTCTGGGCCAAGAAGTTCGCCAGCAGTTTCGCGTGATGGTCGCCGATGGGGTTGTGCGACTTCACCGGGGCCAGAAAATCACACGGAATCAGCTTCGTGCCCTGATGAATCAACTGATAAAAAGCATGCTGGCCATTTGTGCCCGGCTCGCCCCAGATGACAGGCCCGGTGGAATAATCGACGCACGCATTGTCGCGGGTGACGCCCTTGCCGTTGCTTTCCATGTCGCCCTGCTGAAAATAGGCGGCAAAGCGGTGCATGTACTGGTCGTAGGGCAAAATAGCCTGACTGTCGGCGTCCCAGAAATTGTTGTACCATATCCCCAGCAGGGCCATCAGCACGGGAATATTCTTATCGAGAGGAGCAGATAAAAAATGTTCATCGGCCTCGAACGCCCCGGTCAAAAGTTTTTCATACTCATCAAAGCCGATGGCTAGGACGATTGACAGGCCGATGGCCGACCACAGCGAGTAGCGACCGCCGACCCAGTCCCAAAATTCAAACATGTTTTCCGTGTCGATGCCGAAGGCCGCCACTTTTTCTCGGTTCGTCGACAGGGCGACAAAGTGCTTGGCAACGGCTGCAACATCATCGGACGTGCGCAAGAACCACGCCTTGGCCGACTCGGCATTGGTCATCGTCTCCTGCGTCGTGAATGTTTTTGAAGCGATAATAAACAGCGTCGTTTCAGGGTTGAGCGGCTTCAACACTTCCACCAGATGCGTACCGTCGACATTGGAAACGAAATGGACGTTGAGCCGCGTTTTGTAGGGCTTCAACGCCTCCGTGACCATGACCGGCCCCAGATCGGAGCCGCCGATGCCGATGTTCACGATGTCCGTGATCGGCTTGCCCGTGAATCCCAGCCACCGGCCTTCAATGACTTTGGCCGAAAAAGCCTTCATTTTTGCGAGCACGGCGTTGACTTTCGGCATGACATTTTCGCCGTCAACCACGATGGGGCGATTGGAACGATTCCGCAGCGCAACATGCAGCACGGCTCGGTTCTCCGTACCGTTGATTTTCTCGCCTGCAAACATTTTTTGCCGCCACTCTTCAATCTTAGCCTGCTTGGCCAAGTTGATGAGCAGTTTGACCGTTTCGTCGGTGATTCGATTCTTGGAATAATCAAAGAGGATCGTCTCAAAAAGAACGGAAAACTTCTCAAAACGCTGCGGGTCGTCGGTGAAAAGCTGCCGCATCGTGGCATCGTTCCAAGACTGGCGGTGATGTTGCAATGCCTGCCAAGCGGCGGAGTCGGTGAGTGTGGACATGAGGAAGAGGGGGGTAAAGGAGGGAAGGGCGGGAGGAAGGAACGATGCTTGCATCATCGCTGTCTCACTGAGAGAGAACATGAATTATATGCGTGGCGGCAGGATGTTCAAGGAGCAAAGTCCGAGGAATCGCGCGGCGGCCTGGAGACGCCAAAACGAAAAAAGGGGCTTTCGCCCCCAAGTACGCCGTACTTTGTGCCGCAGTTTGCTACGATGGCAATTTGAATCAGTCCACCAATTCTTGCAGCGTGGAGGCCATACCGTTCATTTCGTTCGCGGCACTGGCCGACTCTTCGGCGGCGGCCGTATTTTGTTGTGTCACCGCGTCAATTTGCTGCAAGCCCACCGTGACCTGGCCTACGCCCTGCGCTTGCTCTTGGCTGGCCACGGCGATGCTGGCAATCAGTTCGGTCGTCTGCCTGACTTGGTCGGCGATGACGTTGAGGACGTTGGCCGTGCGCGAGGCGACCTCGCCGCCCTTTTCAATTTCCGCCCCGCTCTTGGAAATCAAATCCGAAGTTTCATGGGCCGCCTTCGCACTGCGTGCCGCGAGGTTGCGCACTCTTCCGCAACCACGGCGAATCCTTTGCCATGCACTCCCGCACGGGCAGCCTCGACGGCGGCGTTCAGAGCCAGTAGATTCGTCTGGAAGGCAATATCATCGATCACTTTCACGACCCTCTGAATTTCGTCGGAGTTTTTCGTGATTCGGTCCATCGCCCCATTCATTTCGTTCATGGCCTCTTGCCCTTCCGTGGCGGCCTGGGTCGCTTTTTGAGCCAAATCCCTCGCTTGGCCGGCGTTTTCCGCGTTCGTTCGGGTCTGGCCGCTGATTTCGCTCATCGAGGCCGTGATTTGCTCCAAACTGGCCGCCGACTCTTGCGCTCCGCTGGAAAGCGTTGCGGCGGCGGAAACTTCTTTGGCTCCACTCGACACTTTGCCGGACACCTGCGTTAGTTGACTGATGGAATCGCGCAGATTGTCCAGCATGGTCACTAAGGCGTTGCCGCACAGGTCATTTTCGGAGGCAACGACAACGTTCGGCGTCAAATCGCCGTTTGCCACCGTTTGCACCAGCCGTGCCTGACCTTCGATCATCGCGGCGGCGCGATCCAAGGCTCCGGCAAGCTCACCGATTTCATCTTTGCGTTTCATATTCAAACGTTGAGACGCATTGCCGTGCTGCAACTCCTCCGCGAACTTGACTCCCAAGTTGAGCGAGCGGGCGATTCCCCGCGCCGTTTGGTAGGAGAACGGGATCAGGAAGATCATGCCGACAAGCAGAAAAACGACTGTGGCGAGATACTGAACTCGCAGGATATTGTTACTCTGCGCACGGATCGTTTCGATTTCCTGCCCCCCTCTTGCGTTGAGGGCCGCGAGCCTTTTCAACAATTCATCAGCCAACGGCAAAATCTTGCTTGTGTAGTAATCAATGGCCGGCTGCGGCTCTTGCGGGTTCCAGAGGCGTATGAGTTCGTTGCCGTAATCATGGACATCCAAGTGCCCCTGTTCGAGGTCTACGAACCCTTTTTGCAAATCGGCGCAGCAGGCCGCGGCCATGTCGTCCCCTTCCGCATAGTACCACTTCCCGAAAGCGCACTCATGCCCGTCCGTCACAATTTTGATTTCTGGACTGCGAGTGAGCAAGGCCGTGTTGATGGTTCGCAGCCAGACTAAGTGCGCATTCTCCGCCGCGACAATCTGCGCGAGAAAAACTTGATTGTGATCCTCCATAGCGGTACTCCGCTTGTGCATGTTTCCGCTGACAAGGGCGATGGCGGCCATCAGCACGCCAAACACCACACACAGAATCCCCGTTCCTAAAATTCGTGTGAATAAGCTCATGGTAATCGTTCGTAAATTACAGCCAATGTAAGATTACTTCCAGAAAACGCCCAAATTGGATGTCTTCTTTTACGAAAAAAACGCCTCTATAACCCAATATAGACAGCGCGTTTATTTGAATATGGAACATGTTTGTACAGAGTCAACTAATACCATCATACATTTTTCAGGCGTCTATTCCACCAAAATAGTCGGGTATGTTGTCAAAGAGCCACCTCTGATACAATGACGCCGGTACAGTGTCACAGCCCCTATATCTGAAGTCCCATGAAAACAGTTTTTCCTGACAGAAAAAAAACGGCACCCGAACTCAAAATGACGCCGATGATCGATGTCATCTTTTTGCTCCTGATTTTTTTCGTCTGCACGGCGAATTTTCAGCAGATTGAGAGCATGTTGCCCACGAACATGTCGCTGGCCGGCTCTTCGACGGCGGAGATTGAAATACCTAGGCCCGAAAATCTCGACGTGGCCAGAATCGTGCTGGCTTGGAACAATGATGCAGAAACGCCCGGCCCGACGTGGACGGTGGAGGGCAATCGCTGTGCTTCCCTTCGTGATGTCCGGGCTTTGCTCAACAAATTGCGAGCGGCAAAACCGGACTTGCCGGTCATCATCGACAGCGAAAATGCCGTGCCGATGGAGCATGTGATCGACGTCTACGATGCCGCCCGCTGGGCGGGCTTGAGCCATATTCAGTTCGCGGCGGAAAAAGAATAGCGGACGGCACCCCTAAATCTTTCGTGGTCATCTCGTTTTGCATGGCGGCCAAGGCGGCGGCCTTGACGAACTTGTCGAGTTTTTTGACTTTGCGGCGCAGCTTTTTCAGTGAGAAGGCCAGAGGTTTGGTGGGCATAACAGTCGGCATAGAAGGGGATTGCGTTGCTGCCGACTCAAAGCGGTACAAATGCCCGGAAAGGCGGAGAGCCGGCCCGAATACACATTCGCCCACACCCCTCCGCAAAAAGGGACCGTACCGAATAGTACCGAACCGGTCCCCATGTAGGTGTAGGCGCAAAAAAACGCACACCGGAAGCCCGGATTGATACCAACTGTACAGTACACCGTTTTCGTGTCTGTTCAATATTTTGCGGATATTTGTGGGAGATGGCCGAAGGCAGCCGAAACCGCCTTCAACGCCGGTTGCCCGACGCATCGTGACCGTGGGTTTAGCAGAGATTGACACGAATGTCAATTCTCGCAGGAGGAAAAAGCGTAGAACGAGCCGTGACGGAGCCGGTGTTGATCCCATACGCCGCAGTCCCCGGCTAAACCTGTCTCGACAATGACGCCGAAATTTGGTATCCTCTCGGTTTGGTTTTTTCGGCTGCTTACGCTTCACGCTCTGAAACGCCACGCCGATGCCCGCATTTGTGTACGGCAGGTGGGTGTTTGGTTGTAGCGATCGGCGGGGCGGCGGTATGGTACACGAATTTTTGTTTTGCACTAGATGCCCATGCGTCACTTTATCACGCTCAACGACGTTACGAATCATGAACTCTTGCGGGTGCTCGACTTGTCGGCGACGATCAAGCGAGAATTTAGGAGCGGTCAGCGCACGCCTTATCTGCCCGGCAAGATGCTGGCCATGATTTTTGAAAAGCAGTCGCTGCGAACTCGCGTCAGTTTCGAGACGGGCATGTTTCAGCTCGGCGGCTCATCCATGTTTTTGGGCGGCGAAGTCGGTTTCGGCAAGCGGGAATCGACCAAGGATTTTAGTGCAGTCCTCAGCTCGATGGTCGATGTCATTATGTTTCGGGCAATGAAACATAAAAGTGTCACGGAGCTTGCGAAATACGCGACGTGCCCCGTGATAAACGGTCTCACCGACGAAGCGCATCCTTGCCAGGCCTTGGCTGACGTGCTGACGATCAAAGAGGAATTTGGACAATTTGACGGCTTGAAAATTGCCTGGGTAGGCGATGCGAACAACGTTGCGGTGAGTTTGATTCGCGCGGCGGCAAAGCTGGGTATGAAAGTGTCCGTGGCCGCCCCGGAAAAATATCAGTTCACGGAAAAGCAGGCTGAGAAACTTGCCGGCAAATCTCCCGCCGATGGTTTCGATCTTGAATTGACCCACGATCCGGCCAAGGCGGTGAAAGGCGCGCATATCGTTTACACAGACGTCTGGGTCAGCATGGGCCAAGAGGACGAAGAAGCGGCCCGCCGTGAAGCGTTTTCGTCGTACATCGTCGATGCGGCTCTGATGAAAAGAGCCAGAAAAGACGCCATTTTCCTGCACTGTCTGCCTGCCAAACGCGGCTGGGAAGTTTCCGACGAGGTCATGGACGGCCAGCAAAGCCGTATCGTGGCTCAGGCGGAAAACCGGCTTCATGCCCAAAAGGGATTGCTCGTTTGGCTTTTGAGCGAGGCGAATCAAAAAAAATGACAGGATGAAATTTGTTCAGATCACTCTCTTCTGCATTCTTTCCGCCTGCTGTTACGGGATTGCCAATGATCTCGTGACGGCCCATGTTTGCGTTGAGTATTTTTTGCCGCCCGCCCATCCGATTCTTGTTCCGACCACAAGTCCCCTTTTGCTCGCCTTGGTTTGGGGTGTGGCCGCGACTTGGTGGTTTGGGTTATTGCTGGGCGTTCCGCTCGCGATTGTCTGCCGTATGGGCGCGAAGCCGAAACTGACGGTGCGGCATATCGCTCGGCCTGTCTTTTTTGTGTTGGCGATTGTTTTTGCCGCCTCCATGTTGTTCGGCGCGGTGGGATTCTTCGCCGGCCAGTTGAAATGGGTTTGGCTTGTACCGCCGTTTTCCGATGCCGTCACACCGGAGCGACACGCATTGTTTTTGTTTGCTCTCTGGGGGCATGGAGCGGGATACGTGCTGGGCGCAATCGGTGGGGGAATGCTGATCGCCTTTGCGTGGCTAAAGCGGCAAGCGAAGGCAAAAAAGGCTGCCGTGAACACCGCCGCGGATGCCGTGTCAAGGGGCAATCTTTTCGCCAATCTGCCGGAACTTTTGCCGGATGAAGTGACGGAAGTTCTGGTTTCCACAAAAAATATTCGCATCGAACGCATCGTCTCGACAGGGCAGGGCAGTCCGCCGGGGTTCTGGTATGACCAAACGGAAAACGAATGGGTCACCGTTCTGAAGGGTGAGGCGGAATTGGAATTTGCTGAGCCGCAGGAACGCCAACGGCTGCGACCGGGCGATTGCGTTTTGATCCCAGCCCGTCAAAAACACCGGGTGGCATGGACGATGTCCCATGAGCCAACCGTTTGGCTGGCGGTGTTCTTTGACAAGTAATCCGCAAGTGGCGTGCAACTTCAGCTTACAGTTTATGACGTAGCGCGAAACATCGTAATTCAAACGCCTCTTAGGTTTTACCTAGAAAGCGGAAGTATTTCGCCATACGAGGTAGTATTGCCCGCAGTCCCGTATGTTTTGCTACAATACTCAATATGCCGAAGTATTTCGTCTGGCGATGCAGTAAAGGATTGCTGAGGCGGGCCGAACGTAGCGAAACGGACTCTGTGCTCCACTTCACACGGAGAGGCATCGGATGCCCGAAATCGCTGTGGCGTTCTCTCCGTAGTCATCACTATTGCGTACCCGTTGCATACCTCTCAAATTTTGCATAGAATGCTGGGGTTGCTTTTCCCTTTCACTCTCCAGCCTTCATCCTTTTCCAAGACCATGAAAATCTCCTGCGCACGCGATAAATTCTCTCAGGCATTCCAGTTGGCGGCCTCGGTGGCGGCAACACGCGACGTCAAGCCTGTACTCCAAAATGTCAAAATCAAGGTTGAAAAGAAGGATGTGTTGCTCCAGGCCACGGATACGGAGCTTGGCATTCGCATTTTCATTGACGGCTGTGAGACGGTTGAAAAAGGTGAGGCGATTTTGCCGACCAAACGTCTTCGCATGATTTTGCAGGAAAGCAGCGACGAAACAATCCAGATAGAGAGCGATAAGGACAAAACGCTGGTCAAAGGCACACGGAGTCGCTATGTGCTGGCCACACAACCGGCGGATGAATTTCCCGACGTTGAAGAATTTGCGGAGGCGGCTTACCATGAAGTGCCGGCGAAAGTTTTGCGCGAAATGATTCGCCGCACAACCTTTGCGACCGATACGGATAACGCGAAATACGCCTTGGGCGGCGTTTTCCTTGAACTTTCCGAGGATAAGATTTCCGCGGTGGCCACGGATGGGCGGCGTTTGGCTTTCCAAGAGGGCTTCGGAACGTGTGTGAACGATCATAAGGTCGAATCCGCCATTTTTCCGGCGAAGGCTCTACAACTCATCGAGCGGGCATTGAATGACGACGAAGAGCCTGTGAAAATTGCGGTTTCCTCCAACCGGGGCCTGTTCCAGTATGGCAGAACCGTGTTTTTCACGCGGCTGGTCGAAGGCCGTTTTCCGAACTGGCGCAGAATCATTCCTGAAACGGAGGGGAAAACGCAGGTCGATATTCTGGCCGGTGCTCTTTTTTCAGCGGTAAGGCAGGCAGCTGTGGTGACCTCCGACAAGCAGCCAGGTGTCAATTTCGCTTTTGAGAGCGGAAAGATGGAGCTTCAAGCACACGGCAGCGAAATTGGCGATTCCGCCGTCGAAGTCCCAATCTCCTACGAGGGGCCGCGCAAGGAAATCAAACTCGACCCGAAATTCATGGCCGACGTGCTCCGGGCACTTGATGCGGATAAAAATATTTCGCTCTATATTGCCGACGACGAGCCTCTGATGATTAAAACCGATGACAGCTACGTGTACGTTGTTATGCCGCTTTCCTGAGCGTTGTTTCATCCGGCCTCTAACGAGTCGCAGTTTTGTCCTCACCGCGACTCGTCCTTATTTGTCGTCCATCAATCTGCTGACCCAGCGCGTCTCGTTGAAGGAATCGAGGACGATTTTGACGACAATGGTCAGTGGGGCGGAAAGGAACATGCCGATCAGCCCCAGCAGCCAGCCCCAGAAAATGAGCGACAGCAACACAACGAGCGGCGAAATGCCAAGCCGGTCGCCCAGAAAAATCGGTTCGATGTAGTAACCCAACGTCTGATTGATGGCCAAATATCCGATGGTCACGATAATACAGATGCCGACACCGTGATCGAAAAGGGCCAAGGCCACGCCGGGAACAGCCGCGATGATCGAACCGATGTTCGGAATGAAATTCAAGAAAAATGCCAGCAGGCCCCAGAGCATGGCGTATTCCACGCCGGTGAAGATCAGCAGCAACCAAACGAAAAATCCAACGAAAAAGCTGATGATGCTCTTGATCTTCATGTATTTCCAGACTTTTTCCGCGATGTTCTGAAGATGCTCGTTCGTAATGCCTTGCGTGCCGAATGCGCTGAGCAGTTTCTTCGGCAACCGCGATGCTTCGATCATCATAAAAACGACCAAGATCATCACGATAAAGCAGAGCGCGCCCAGCCGTCCCAGTTCCATTGCCGCCCAGCGGACGTAGCCGGCAATGCCGACCGTATTGATTTCGGCCTGCTCTTGTGGCGTGAATGTTTCGTCAAACGAAAAAGCTGGCCTGACGGGCAGCGTTTGCGCCATTTCTTGAGTGTCGTCCTCCTCCGTTTCGTCTTGAAGGTGTTCCGTTTGAAGGTTGTCAGGCGGATTATCGCCGGGAGTCGGCGACATTATTGGCGATTTTTTGGCTTCTTTCGGGCCGCCAAGCAATGAAAAGCCGTGTGGCTCAAGGAAATCATCAACGTTTTCCAGCGTTTCATTGAAGCGGGCCGTGTAATGCGGAATGCGGGCGATAAACTGATTGACCGAACCGGCGAGAATCCAAATGATCGACAGACCGCAAATCAGCACACCGGCACTGATGACCAGCGAGGCCACGACATCGCTCAAACCTTTGGACTTGAGCCAGCGCAGCGGGGCTGCCAAGATCATGGCCAAGAAACAGGCCAAGCAAAACGGTCCGACAATGGTCTGGGCCGCCTTGATTCCGGCGAAAATGACAAACAATGCCGCTGCGGCGAGCAGATAGCCGGCAATGACCAATTTTTTCGGGGCCGGCGCAGGGGAAGAATGCTTTTCCGCACCGCCAGATTCCGTACTGCCTTCGGTGGGTGCTGCCCAGGAATTTTCGTAGATAATCCCGGTCAGGCCTGTCGCTTCGTCCTGCGGGACAACATTCGGGTCGTTCATAGTTCGTTACGCGGGAATGGCATGTTGTCAATAAGTCCGTTGAATGAATCGGCGTTTTCAATGTAGTAAATCAACCGGCTTTTGTCAACAAAACGGGCATCCCGAACTCAAATGCCATGTCGCAGCGGCACTCGCATAAGCAGCATCAAAAAAATTGCTTTTTTTCTCTGTACCGATTTTCCCAATGTGTAAGAGTGTGCTAAAATAGAGCACTCATGGAAATATGGACATCGAAGCTATTCCCTTCCGCGTAAAATTTGAGCTGTTGGCGCAAACGCCTCCGTCGCGCTGTGTTTCGGAGATGCGTCGCAGCTTCCTTTGCTCCGTTACACTACGCACGGTCTGCGCTACGGACCATTTTTTACGTGGAGGGCAGTAAATTGCAGAAGCAAATCCAGATAAGGGAGAGGATACGGATGAACATCTTATTTGTATGCAGCGAGGTGGCTCCATTTGCCCGGACGGGCGGCTTGGCGGATGTTTGCGCTGCGCTTCCGGCGGCCCTTGCGGAACTCGGACACGCCACAACGATCATCATGCCCGGCTTCCGCGATGTTTTTCTCTGCGGTTTGCCCATCGAAGAGACCGGCATTTGCTTTCCCGTTCCCGTCGGGGATAAAACCGTGGAAGCTGAACTTTGGAAAGGCAAGATTCCGAACAGCAATGTTCCCGTCTATTTTGTTCGCCAAGACCTTTACTTCGACCGCAGTTCGCTTTATACCGATCATGGCGAAGATTACGGCGATAATTGCGAGCGTTTTACGTTTTTCAGCCGCGCGGCCATGGAAGCGATTTCGATTTTGAAGCTGGATGTCGATATTTTGCACTCCAACGATTGGCAGACGGGCTTGATTCCGGCTTTTCAGTCGATTCTCTACAAAGACAGGCCGGGCCACGAAAAAATCGCAACGCTCCACGCGATCCACAATTTGGCTTATCAGGGAATTTTTTGGCACTGGGACATGTTGCTTACCGGCATCGGCTGGGAGCACTTCACCTTTGACCAGATGGAGTTTTATGGCAAACTGAACCTTATGAAGACCGGGGTGATGTTCGCGGACGGCGTGACCACGGTCAGTCCCCGCTATGCCTTGGAAATTCAGTCACAAACTTTTGGCTGTGGCATGGAATCCGTGCTGCAATACCGCAGTCCGATGTTGCGCGGCATTTTGAACGGGGTCTGTACAAAAAATTGGAATCCGGCGACCGACAAATATATCGCGGAGCGATATGATGCGAAAACGGTGTTTGAAAAGAAGCCTCTGTGCAAAAAAGACCTTCAAAAAAGCCTTGGTTTGGCGGAAGTGGTCGACACGCCGCTGGTGGGCGTTGTCAGCCGTTTCGCCCATCAAAAAGGTATTGATCTCGTGGCCGAAGCCATTTCGCTTTGGGTCGAAAAGCACGGCGTGCAGTTTTGCCTGCTCGGAGAAGGTGATCGCGGTCTGGAAAACCGAATTTCGGAGCTTGCGAATCGCTATCCGAAAAATGTGGCGGCCCGAATCGAATTTTCCGAAGAATGGTCGCATAAAATCGAGGCGGGCAGCGATCTTTTCTTGATGCCCAGCCGCTACGAACCGTGCGGCTTGAATCAAATGTACAGCCAGATTTACGGAACCGTGCCCGTGGTCCATGATACCGGCGGGCTGGCCGACACGGTGGTTGACTTGAACGACGAGACGCTGGCGAACGGGACGGCGACGGGGTTTTCGTTCTTTGCCGACAACATGCACGACCTGAATACCTGCCTGTGGCGGACATTCAGTATTTACTGGAATAAGAAAGACGTTTGGCGAACGCTTGTCACGAATTGTATGCGGCAGAACTGGTCATGGGGGAAGAGTGCGGAGCAGTACGTTCGGTTTTATGAAAAAATTCGCCGTTCCAAGCCGCGAACCGTGGCCGGTGAAAAGCGACGGGGTGAATAGCCGTGTTTCCCGACCGCCGTTTTCGCTCTCTCACCTTTCACCTATCGCACCATGCCGGAATTTCGCTACGTTGCACGAAATGAACTCGGAGCCAAAGTCGAAGGCGTGCTGGATGCCGCCAACGAGGCCGATGCCGCTGGTATCCTCTCGTCGGGGGGCATGTTCCCGCTCGAAATCAAAGCCTTACTCAAGCAAGCGACCACCGGCAAGGCGAAGCGGGTCAGCGGACAGCTTTTGGCGAACTTTTATTCTCAGCTTGCCGATTTGCTCCGCGGTGGTGTGCCGCTTTTGCGCGCGCTGAAAATTTTGCACGACCAAACGTCGAATGCGAATTTGCGTTTCGTGCTCGACAACATTTATCGTCGTGTCGAGTCGGGCGAAACTTTGGCGGAGGCGATGGGGCGCTACGAAGTGGCGTTCGGCGAGATGGGCATTCAAATGGTCCGGGCAGGCAGCGAGGGCGGATTTCTCGAAGAATCGTTGACGCATGTCGCCGACTACACCGAAATGCAGGATGATCTCAAAGGCCGAATCGTCGGTGCACTGGTTTATCCGGTTTTGCTGCTCGTTCTCATGTTTCTTCTCGTGGGGGCCATTCTGATTTTCATCGTTCCCAGCTTTGAGCCGATGTTTGAAGACCTCAGAAAACGCGGCGAGTTGCCGCTGATGACGGATTGGCTGCTGTTCATTTCCTCGCAAATGAAGTACATCGCGGTCATCGGCGTCCCGGCGATCATCGGGCTGGTGGCGTGGTTTCGCTATTGGAACGGCACGGAGCGGGGCCGCCGGGCGGTTGACCGATTCAAGCTACAAATGCCTGTCGGGGGGAAGGTTTACGAGGGTTTTTCCGTTGCGAGGTTCTGTCGGATTTTGGGCACGCTTCTGAAAAACGGCGTGCCGATTGTGAAGTCGCTCGACATTTCCGCCGATGCGACAGGCAACAAAATTCTGGCCGACGCCATTCACGCCGCATCGGAACACATCAGCAGCGGTTCGAGATTGGCGGAGCCGTTGGCGGCATCGGGCTGCTTTCCGCGTTCGATTGTCGAAATGATTTCGGTGGCGGAGGAATCGAACTCGCTGGATTCCGTGCTGGTGGATATTTCCGCCGGTCTTGAAAAACGGAATTGGCGGGCACTCGACTTGGCCGTGCGCTTCATTGAGCCGCTGATGTTGATGTTTCTCGGTGGCATCGTTCTCTTTCTCGTCGTTGCCCTGATTCTGCCGATTTTCAAAATTTCGGGAAGTATGTAGGCGAGGTCGTGACGATAGAATCCGTGCTTGATCCCGTTGTTGCCTGGAGGTTAAGCGGTTGATCCTGACGGGATCGAACCGGCTTGGCGGGAACAGCGGGAAGCGTGGCAAGATATTCGGCTCGCTTGCCGTCAATTGCTCTGGCCAGGGCAAAATTGTTCCGTTCCCGGTAGAGTTGGGCGATTTCTTGATAGGCACGCTCACGACCGTAAACGTGGGAATACAACCGCAGCGATTCCACTGTTTTATCCTGGCAGGCCAAACTTTTTCCCAACAAGATCAAAAGTGTTTCATTCTGTGGATGATTGATGAGAGAGTCGCGCAAAACCACCTCGGCCTGCTGCGGCTCATTTCGGTTCAACAGGAAAGAGGCGTAGTCAACCGCGATAGGGGCTTGTGTCGGGACATCCGCATGGTGCAAGGCCGACCGAAAATAGGTATTCGCTTCTTGGTACTTCTCCGCCCTCTGAGAGAGTAAGGCCAGACGGTAATAGGGGATGGCCAAACCCTTGTTCTGGCCGCTCGCCGTATCCGAATCGCCAGCCATTTTATTCTCGTTGACATACCTTTTGTAATATACCGCCGCTTCGTCGAAATGGCCCTGATTTTCCGCTTCCATCGCCAAATCGTGATAACATTGAGGATTCCGGTCTTTCGGCTTTCGGAACGTGCTGCCGGCGGAACTTGCGATCTGTTTGGAAGTCGAAACGATGCCATCGGAAATTTTTTTGAAGTTTTTGGCAACTTTTTCCGTCCAAGACAGCTTTGCCGTGGGGGCAGAGTATCCGTCTACATCGCCGTAGTCGTAAGAATGCTCACTGGGCGTCGTCGCCATGTCGTCGGGGGAAACATGGCCGGGGGAGGCATAGCCAAGGGGTATTGCCGGGGCTTGTACCACCACAGGGGTGGATGGAGGACCGGCGATACCGGTTGGATTTGGATTCGGGTAGGTCGCCTTGGCCAATCTACCAGCTTCCTTGTTGACACCACCGTGGGTGAACGGCATGGGCGGTGCTAAGTATTTCCGGGACAAAACCAGTGCCGATTTCATTTCGGGATTCGGCGACACGCCGGTAGCGACAGATAACGAAACTGTGGACGTTTCCGGCTTGATGGTCGCTCGCGGAAAAACGGGTTTGGCCGGCAATTCCTGTGCCAAGGAAACAGCACCGTTCGCACTCACCAGCAGGAGCACGACGCACACCAATGCTCGATTGAAACGGGAAGATTTCATAGCTGAATCCATCCTGTGAAACGCAAATGGGGAGATGGTTAGGCAAGGCGTCTAATTTTTCCGATGAAAAATGGTGCAATATCGCTCCTATTTCATCAAATGACAATGCCACTCGTGTTTATCGAAAAAATCCATGCGGCGTGGACAGATTCTTTTGTGGCGTTGTTTCAACTGTTATAGGTGATAAATTTGTGTGTGTTTTTTCCGTATGGCCGCCGTAGTGCGAGGATTTTTTGGGCCGGCCTCTGCGGGAACAGATGGATTATGCCATTTGTGTGCGTTTTTGCAAAAAATCGGGTCATGTCAGGGGAGGGGCTTTTTCGCGTTTTCTGTTGACGGTGATGCCGACAACCCTCTTGGGGGTGTTTTTCTCCAGCGAGGCCATAATGTCGACATTGCAGACAAACAAACGCTTAGAAATGGGGATGCTGTGCAACGTGATGTTGCTGGGCATTTCGTTGAGTGTCGTATTGGGCTGCGTGTCGCGTACTGCCTTATTCGATCCCAAACCGGCGGGGACACCTGCCTTCCGCGATGTTCCGAAAGAGACGGCCAAAACGTCGCTGCCCACTTATTACCTTGAAGCACCGGACATTATTTCCGTCGAGGCCGTGCATTTGGTGCCCAAGTCGCCCTACGTGCTTCGCGTCTTCGACATAATCGCTTTGGAAGTGATCGGTACGCCCCCTGATGATCCGATCATGGGCACTGTGACCATTGAACCGGGCGGTTTTGTCCAGCTCGGCGGGGCTTACGGAGCGGTCAAGATCGATGGCGTCTCGCTTGCGGAAGCGGAAGACATTATCACAAGACATCTCGTACTGTCGCCCGACAATCCAAATGGTCGTCTCCACCCCGGCATTGTCGTTTCCGCCCGGTTGGTTCGGATGTCCGACATCCAGCAAATTGCCAACACGTACATGATCGGCCCTGACGGCTACATCACGCTTGGTTCGTATGGTCGTGTCTATGTCAACGGCCTGAGCGTGCCGGAGTGCCGCGAAGCCATTGAATTTCATTTGTCGAAAGCGTTGGAGCATCCTCAAGTCGCCGTGGATGTTTATTCGTACAACAGCAAGGAATACTACGTCATTTTCCAATCAGCCGCGATGGGCGAACAAGTTTTGGCTTTTCCGTACACGGGCAACGAAACGGTACTGAAAGCGATTGCGAATACGCAAGGATTGGCCCCAAATTCCTCAAAACGAATTTGGGTTGCCCGGCCCGTCGGCAACTCTCATAAGTCCGTGGTTTTGCCCGTCGACTGGGTGGCCGTGACCGCCTACGGCGTTCCGCACACGAATTATCAACTTTTACCCGGCGACCGGGTGTTTGTCGTTGAAAGCCGCTGGGTGGCCGCCGATGGCGTGCTGTCGCGGATCATTGCTCCATTGGAGCGGGTGATGGGCTTCTCCATTTTGGGTGCGACTACCGCAACACGTTTCTCCGGCAAGGTGCTCCAAGGCGGCGGCGATGCGGGCTTGTACCGGTAGTATACAATATACGGTTTACAGTGTAGAATGGGAGGGACAGCTTGTCGAACAGGACCAACACAGCACCTGTGGGTAAGGAGGGTAAAATGACCATGCGACTAGTGGGTTTCAGCGTTTTCTGTTTCATTCTTGCAGCCTTTTTTGTCGTCGGCAACGCCTCGGCGCAGATTTCCACGCAAGCTCGACCCGCGATCAGCCCCTGGGTGATGATGGGAAGCCAGACACGCGGCGGCACGGGAAGTAATTATCTCGATTTCGTCAAACCACGCCAAGAAATGTTTCAAGCCTACGAAAGCCAGCAGCGACAGCTCATGCAACAAGCTACCACTCAGAGAACAATGCAGCAGGCGATGCAGCAAGGTGTGGGGGGCACGGGGCAAGCACTGAATGACGGCTCGGCGGATCGCATTCTGGCGGAGCCGAAGAAGGTACGCAGTATCGGAGGAATGCAAGGGGCTGGATACCGCCAATACCTGCATTTTTACCCAAGAGGTCTCCAGCAAGGCGGCGTGCCGAACTTTGCGACCGGACGCAGATATTAGTGCATGTTGGTGCTTGTTCATGGGTAGTTCGCCGCCCGCCGAATGGCTCTTCCGTTTTTCCCATTTTGAAGCTGTCGAATAACCCTAGTCCCATTTTGCGCAGGCCAGCCGTTCGTTGTACGCCGCGATGATTTCGTGATGGTGGAGCATCCCCAGCAGCTTCTTCGCATTTTTTGGATCGACCACCGGCAATTCAGAAACTTGCCAGAGCGTGCAAAGCCTCAGTGCTTTGTACAAATGGTCGTCAGGGCGGACGGTGATGTCTAAGGTCTGCGGCACTGGTTTCATTAAACTGCCTGCCGACTGTTTGTCCCATTTCGTTCTCGTGCGAAAGACGGCCCAAAGTTCGCCGGCCCTGAGTATGCCGATGAAATTCTCTTGTTCGTCCAACACGGGAAAAATCGAATCGCTCCGTGCCGCGATCAGCTTCGTCGAATCGGGAATGGAAGCGGCAAACGAAATCGTAAGCGGCATCTTTTCCGCCGAACCCAATACTTCCTTAACGGAGATTGATTTCAAAAGATCGATAGAAAAATTCCCAAAATGGGCTTCGCTGTCAACGTGTGACAAAACCTGCTCTTCATAAAGCGAAGTGGTCGGCGACTGAATGGCCAGGTGCAACAGATTCAGGGCGATCAGCGGGACAAGCAGGGAAAAGTCACCGCCGGTCATTTCGCACACGATGACCGCCGCCGCAAGGGGCAGTTTGCCGATACCGGCGTAAAAAGTCGCCATGCCGATCAGCGTACAAGTGGCCACGTCGGGGGCAAGGCCGGGCAGGGCGACGGCGTTCAGAAACAGTGCCGACAAATGTCCGAGTGCGGCACCGATCAAGCCGCCGAGAAAAAGCGACGGAGCCAAAAGACCGCCACTGCCGCCGGAAGAGACGGTAAACGCCGTGGCCAGCATCTTAGGGATGATGAGGCCTAAAATCAGCGCAAGCGGCAATTGTCCTTCCAACAGCCTTTGCATCCATTCGTAACCGCCACCAAGCACTTGCGGAAAAACGAGCGCGACTAGGCCGAGCAGGCCGCCGCCGAGAGCAGGCTTGAAAAATTCCGGGAGGGCCAGCCGGCGGAAAAGTCGATTGCGCGTCTCCAGCATGATCCGCACAAAAAGCAATCCACATACGGCAATGACCGGTACGAAGGCGAGAAAAAAAAGCAAATCGGTCGGCTGATTGATCCCGACCGTGTCGGGCAGCAATAAGTCCTTGCCGTGCAAAACATGCCCCTGACAAAAATCGCTGTGGCAAAAGTGGAACGCGGTCGCTCCGAAAATGGAGGCTATGACGCAGGGCAAAATGGCGGACAGTTCCAAGGCCGTGCTGGCGTAGAGAATTTCGACGGCAAAAAGTGCTCCGCCAAACGGGATTTGAAAAATAGCTCCTATGCCGCCTGCCGCACCGCAAAGCAGCAGAGTACGCCTGTCTTGGACGTTGAGTCGAAATAATTTGGAGAGGCCACCGGACAAGCCGGCACCGAGCAGCATGACCGGACCTTCCCAACCTGCCGAGCCGCCTGAGCCGAGTGTGAAAAAACCGGCCAAGGTTTTGACAACCGGCACACGATTGCGAAGGAATCCGCCGCGAAAATGAAAAGTTCGAATCATGCAGTCCGTTCCCTCGCCGCTCGCTTCCGGGGCGAAAGTCCAGACGATCAATCCGCAGAGCAGGCCGCCGAACGCGGGAACGAGCACGATGAGAATCCAGTAGCGCGGCAGAATGAAGGTTCCAAAAAGAACATCTTTTCGCTCGGCTTCCGAAAAAGTGTCGGGCGGCAGCGGACCGGTTTGATCCGTGTAGTCCGTCGGGGCAGGCAATTCGATGCCCACGGTCGCATAAACATGCTGCACGCTCCAGCTCAGGTAAGACAGACCGGAAAAGGCAGCGGCGGCGAGCAGGCCGGCCAACAAACCGACAACGGCACTGTAGACGAGCAATTTGCCGGAAACATCCCAGTCAAATCGCTGCCTCCATTGCCTGTGTATTGGTTGATTGTTGTAACGCTGGCCTTCCATGACGGGAGTGATCGGAGCACGAAGCGTAAGCGAGTGACAATTTGGCCTTTTTACTCAAGCCACTTCGACCGTATTTCACGCATACGGCAGACGTGTCAAGTATACTCCGCCGGGCAATCGGCATTCTATCTTAATTCACCCGCTTGTTCAACGCCGCTCGTGTCCGGCATTTTTGAGCGGTCAATGCGAACTTCTTGAATCTGCCGCTTTGGGCGGTAAAATGATAGCGAGGAGGCATTTGCAAGGCCGAAACTTTACGTTGAATCGTCCGTCGGGCGAATGAGGTTGCCGTGTAATAATGCCAGATTTCCAACTCCCTGTCCTCCCATGAACCCATCCTCCATCGAAAAAGCCCGTGAGGGGCTTGAAAAAGACTTCGCCTCGCTCCAAGGTCTTATCCAGCGATACTCGTTTCTGTCGACAGGATTTGCCATTGTCGGTTGCGGCATGGCCATCGCAAGGTGGCAATTGATTTTGCCATTGTCTTTGGCAGTCATGGTCGTTATTCCCGTTGCCGTCTACTTTTTGAGCAAACGATACTTGACAAATATTCTCGGTCAGCATTACCTTGATGCTCTGAAAACCTTGGCCCGCGCCGCCGACGATTACGCCGAGAGAGCGGAAATTTTCGCCGGGCAGGACATGCTTGACGAGGCCACTGAAGATTTTGAGATGGCCCTGAAACTGGAGCCGGACGACGAATATATCCTGTACGATTACGCCAACATGCTCTGGCGGCAAAAGAAAGACGGCACGGCGGCCCTGCCGTGGGTGGAAAAACTTGCGAAAATTGTGAATGACAATCAGGGCGAAGCGTATTGCATGAAGGGCGAAATTCTCGGCCAGACCGATCTTTGGACAGGTCTGGAGTGGATTGACAAGGCTCTGGAAATCGACGACGATGCCGAATGGACGGTTGCGAAAGTGCGACTTTTGTTGCAGCATGAAGCATGGGATCGTATCGACGAAGCGATTGACGAGGCGACAAAACACCTCAAGACGGAAGACTGGAGATTGGCGGAACTTTTCAAGCTGCAAGGTCAACTTGCCATGACACGGGGCGGGTACAAGGAGGCTGTCGAATTCTTTACCCGGGCTTTCAAATGTATCGACGATGACGACTACCCGGAACTTTTCCTCCGCCGTGCCGAAGCCTACGATGCATTGGGAAATATCGACAAAGCCGATGCCGACCGCCGTAAAGCGGAAAAGTTGCGCGGATAGGCGTTTATCTCCTCTCTACACGGCTCGCTTCCTTGTTCCCAATTCTCCATGCTCGCCAAACCACAAATTTTGCCCCCGAAACGGCGCATCATTTTTGAGTCCGTGCGTTATTTTTTTATCGCGGCGTGGTTGCGGGTGTGTGTTTTCTCGGCTTGAACTCGTTGCGTTCCGAGGGTACAATAGGGCGGCTCTAGGACTCCCCACAAACTTCCCCATCGTCACGATTGCAGTATCAGGTGGCATTTTGGCATTCCCCTCTCCCGCGCGGGTGAGGGCCGGGGCGGGTGGTGGGCTGCGCGCTCTGACATCATTTTGTCCCTCATTGCATGGCCTCGCAACCTCACTGGATCAAAGCCATCCGCCACGCCGCCCTGAGCGACATCGGGTTGCGGCGTGCGAATAACCAAGACAGCTATGCCGTCAAAATAGCGAGCACGGCTAGGCAGTGGCTCGACCGCGGCCATCTGTTCGTCGTCGCCGACGGGATGGGTGCGCATGTGGCCGGCGAAGTCGCCAGCAGTTTGGCCACGGAAACCGTTACGCAGAGTTATCTCAAACGCCTTCACGAACCGGCGGCTCAAGCACTGGTCCACGCTGTTTACGATGCCCACCGCGTCATCCGGGAAAAGAGCCGGCGAGAAGACGCCTACCGGGACATGGGCACGACTTGCGACGCTTTCGCCATGACGCCCCAAGGCCTGCTCGTTGCCCACGTCGGCGATTCGCGCGTCTACCGGCTGCGCGGCAACGTGAATGGCAGTGTGATCGAGCAACTGACCTTCGACCACAGCTTGGTTTGGGAAGTGTGTGTGGCCACGAACTTGCCGTTCGATCAGGCACCGAGTTACATTCCAAAGAATCAAATTACCCGCTCGCTGGGGCCGACGGAGAAATTGGTCGTCGATCTCGAAGGCCCTTTTCCCATTGCGGTCGGCGATGTTTTTCTGGCGTGCAGCGACGGTCTCAGCGGCCAGGTCACAGACCGGGAAATCGGCGAACTTCTTGCCGTGTTTGCGTCCGGCATCGCACTCAATTCCGCCCAGCCCGATGTCGCGGCGGAAACGCTGGTCAACCTGGCCAATCTGCGAGGCGGACCGGACAATATCACGATGGTCATTGCCCAAGCAACGCAAAGCAATCAAGCCACCGAGGAAGTCGAGGAAGAACTACGAATGCCACTGTCTTACATGTTGACCGCTTTGGCGTCGTTGCTGCTCGGCGTGGGCACGCCGGTCGGTTTTCTGATGGGTCAGCCTCTGATCGGCGGCGGCTTGGCGGCGGCGGCAGTGGCCGCTCTGCTCTATTTTTTGATCTCGGCAAAGAAATTTTTATTCGAGCCGTCGCCATTCCAAGCAACGCAGCAGGCGATACCGCAAGCCATGTCCTCGCGGGGAAAAGGGCCATACACCAGAACTACCTGTACGCCGAGTGCGGGGTTCGCCGCCCAGCTTGCCCGAATCCTCCAAGAACTGCGTCAGGCTACCAGCAGCCAACAATTTGTCATCAAGTCACCGGAGGCCGACCGATGTGAACGCCAAGCCCACGAAGCGGTCAAGGCCGAAAACCCAATCGAAGCGATTCGCAACTTCTGTATGGCAATCAATCACCTGATGCGGGAATTGAAAAAACTCAATGTGAAAAAAGGGTAAGACCAAGATAATCCCTACAATCGTTACTTTCCGAAATGTAATAAGAACCGTTCTGTCGTGTTTCGATAATTTTCAAGGACGAAAGACTTTCAACCACGAGCCGCGTTCTGCGAACGCAGATTCAACCCATGCGACATTTCATTTTTTCGGCGGTATTTTGCGCATTTTTGGCATTCATGTCGCCGCTTACGGCCCAACAGGGAGGCGGCGGGGGCAGCACCAGCGAAGGCTCGGACGGCGGTTCGGAGTTCGGCGAAGGAACGGAAGTGCTGGAGTTCCAAGGTTTTACACAACAGGTGTCCGACTATGATTTTGTGGGTCGGCCCAATGCCAATGCGCCGACGGCGGTAGCCTACCAGGCGGTGGCTACCTACCAGGTGGGCGCCGGCGGCGCCGGCTGTTCGGCCACGACCAGCAACTATGTCTACTACCAGGCTACCTGCCCTTATACGGGCAGCGACCTGGTGGCCGGCAGCTGTTACCGCTCGGGCGACAAGACGGCGCAGAACTGGCGGGCGACGATTAACGATACGCGCGTTACTACCGACCTGGCTACCGCCCAGGGGCGTAAATATTACGACATTGTGCAGACGGCCGACAGCCGCTGGTGGCTGGCGCAAAACCTCGACTACCGCAAGGGTTTGACCTTCCGGCAGGCTTCCAATAGCCCAAGTACGGTTACCGGCAGCAACACGGCGCTCATGGTGCCCGGCAGGCAGTGGCGCTTCGGTAACTACATCTACGGCTAATGCCAAGGGCTGCGACAATTGGGGTGCCCTCTACAGTTGGGAGACGGCCATGCTCTACAATGGCCTCGGTAGCTGGAACGAGACGCTCAACAATGCGTATACCACCACTACGTCGGCACCGCAAGATGCTAACATGCGCATTAACTATGGCCGCAAGAGCGGCAACGCTGCCACCGGTGGCCCGGGTATATGCCCCGCCAATTGGCATGTGCCTACCGAATACGAGTGGGCGATATTACTTGACAAGACAGCCGGCAGCGGTACTACTTTTGTTGCGCAAAATTACATAGAGTGGGCAGGTGAAGATAATTCGAGTGGCGTAGGTGCCAAGTTGAAATCTGTCGACTACTGTGCCAGCGGCACGTGTGCGGCTGATGATAATCAATTGTGGAATTATCATGCAAAAATGTCGGAGGCCAGCGACCTATATGGGTTCCGGGGGTTGCCCGCAGGCTTCCGCAGCAGCAATGGTTCGGACTTGCGCGGCAGGGGCTACAACGTCTTCTATTGGAGTTCCTCCGTATACAGTGCTGCCCACGCATGGCGCCGGGGCTTCTATTACAGCCGGTCCGATGCGTACCGCTACAACACTAATCGTTCCTACGGCTTCTCCGTGCGCTGCGTAAGGGATTAGTCCGTTTGGCTGTTTGCTGTTTTTTTCTTCCGCCTCCCCTGTTTCTTTTGGGAGGCGGGAGAAAAAAACAGCAGCACGCGAAAGGATAAAGGAGACAGGAGGTAGGAGATATGACGAGGTCTCACTACCCGGTACTAACAAATAAATAACCAACCATATTATGACTACAGAGGAGATTTTACAACTGGAAGCGCCAAATGCGACCAGCGTTCATTTTATCCTTGAAGGAAGTTTTTGGCACGTGTACGAACGAAGCGCCTATCTAACCTGCCGGTATTTGAAAGAACTAAACATTACACGCAAGTATATTAAGGCCGTAGGGCGCGACATAGTATATGGCGGGATACCTAAAAGCATGTTGCCGGCGCTTATCGAGAAAGGCCGGGGGCTGGGGGCAATAGTGGCCGAGCAGGGCGAAAAACGTTGCTCGATACTTCATTTTCCTGAAACGGAGGGTTTTGAATTTTGGCGCGACACATGGTCGCTCAAAGAGAAAAAGGACTATAAGTTAGCGGAAAACCTGCCGGTATACAAGGCTATTTATGATTTGCTGTTTGTATTATTCGAGAAAATCCGCCATTTTCCAAAAGATTTCCAGTATACGCTGGGCGAGCGCATCAAGAACCACGTGATTGGCATGTCTGAAATGGTATATCGTGCCAATACCGCCGAGAACGACAGGGTTAAGCTGAACTGCTTGAAACAGCTGGGTGTGAAGGCCAGTTCGTTGCAGCTGCTGTTGCGTATCTGCTACGATTTTCGGCTATATAACCTGGAAACTTACGTAGGCCTGTGCGAGCAGATGGAAAATATATCGAAACAGCTTGCCGGCTGGCGCAAGCAGGTTGTTTCGGCAGGC
>QMCD01000243.1_pt1 | contig 39025 bp, 33 predicted proteins | sample 1821841 | NCBI WGS metagenome assembly QMCD01 (sample SAMN01991225, study PRJNA193472) | Termite gut metagenome, whole genome shotgun sequencing project. | isolation source: worker | host: Macrotermes natalensis
GGCTCGGCGACAGGCACGGCCGATGCAACGGGGGCGACAACCGCCGGCGGCGCAGCGAACGTCGGCAATTCCGGCTGCAAAACGGCCTGCGTTTCGTGCCGGATCGCACGATCTTGAGTACGATCAAGCAAACGATCTTCCAGCACATCCTGCAAAATTTCCCAATTGAGTAATACGCCTGCACCCAAAAGAACCAATATCAAAGACGCCCACAGCCCTTTACGGCTTTTTGCCGCCGGTTTTTCGGACGGTGTCGTAACACCAGTCGACTTGGCTTTCTTCGCGCTGAACCATCTCAAACGCTCCATGACCGACGATAAAACGCTTTTTTTCGTCCGCGGTTCCGCCGAAGTTTCTGTTGCGCACGATGCCGCCGAGTCGCTTTGATAGGCGGGAGCGGAATGGTGCTCCTGTTGCGATTTTCCGCTTGCCGCAGCCTGGCCTCCGCTCTGGAACCGCTGCATCAGGGCAAGGTATTTTTGTTCAAAATCGTCCGTCGTTTCGTGCCGGGCCGCGGCGGCCTCGAAGGCGGGTAATTCCGGTCGAGTCGCATGGAGGTCGTAGCAGCGTAGTCGGCAATCCCGACTCGTCCGCGCCGGCTCGCCCAGCACGTTGGACAGAATTTGGTGAATCGAAGCGGTCTCGGCCAAATACTTGTCGGAAGAAAGGCAATACGCTTCAAAGTGCTCCTGGATTTCGCTCAACATCTGGTGATCGAGATACTCGGCCACGATGTTGGGGTCCAGTTCATCGCGGCCATCGACAATGCCCGGTACGCCTAAATGGGGATCGCGGACAACATGACGGATGCGCGCGAGCGTCATCGCGGCCACTTCGTGGTCGGGAATGATGCGTTCCAATTGCCGCCGCTGCTCGGCGTCAAAAATGTTGTCTTCAAACGCCAGCAATGTTCGCAAAGAAAGACGCATGGCTTTGCTTTCGTTCCAATCGAATCAGTGGTTCTCGAAAATCTTGAAAAAACCGGTTGCGAATCATGCCAAATATTGAAATTTGACGCAAGAGATGTTTTTTCAGACGGCCACAGGCCTTGCGCAAGGCAAAATTTTCTGGAACACCAAGATGTTTTTCCGACATGGCCGGGAAAACAAAGAGACCGCAAATGGCCCAAGCAGAGGCCTGAAGGCGACGGTACGGAATCATTTTTCTTCCCGCCGAGAGTCTATTCAAAATCAATGCGATTTGCGTTTCATTTATGGATCGTCGGCAAACAGTTCGTCCAGCACTTTTTCGTGGTGTAGCATGAACGAACGCATGGATTTATAAACATCCGTCGATTCGTATTCACATGTCGCAATGCCGTCCGCCGTGAGTTCGTAAAGTGTTGCGCCGGGATAGGCCAGGATGATGGGCGAATGCGAAACAATAATGAATTGCGAGCCGCTCCGGGCCAAATCGTGCATGATCCGCAAGAAGGCAAGTTGCTGCGTCGGCGGCAGAGCAACTTCCGGTTCGTCGAGCAGATACAAGCCCAGACGGTTGAAATAATGATCAACCAACGCATGAAACGCCTCACCGCGCGAGCGATGCACGAGATCAATGGAGCTGATTTGCCGCACGAAATGGGCAAACATGTCAGCCCTGTAGAAAAAGGAGCGACCTTTGCTGAGATACAAACCGCCATCATAGTACCGCATCGCCTCGGCCAGACGTGACTCCCGGCCTGTACTGGAAAAGCCGTGCCTGTGTGAACCGCCTTCGACGCTAAGACCGCAAAGTGCGGCAATAGATTCCAGAATCGTCGTTTTTCCCGTCCCGTTGTCGCCGAGCAGAAACGTCACTGGTCCGGGAAAAGAGATGTTCTTGAGCTGCCGAATGCTGGGTACGCTGTACGGATACTCATTCCAATCCGCGACCCGTTCCCGGAGGAAGACGAGTTCGCTGATATAGCGTTTATCCGGCATGGGAAGGTGAAAAGAGTGACGGCAGCCCCGTCATCCCGCGCAGGCGGGAATGACAAACTTTCTTTATTTCGACCACCACGCATCGCCGGTCGTGGTTGAAAGAGTTTTGTACTCTTCGTCCATTTTGCTGTCCAAGGCCGCCTTTTCGATGGTGGTGAACGGGTTGATTTCAACACCGCCGCACGCGACAATCGACGAGCCGGGCACACGGGAGATCGTGGCTTTGGCGGGCACGGCTTTCGGAACCGGGTACGAAGTCTTCAGCGAGGAATCCAAGGTCATGGTCGGCAAAGAACAGCCTGCCTTTTCCAAAAGACCTTCACGTTTCAACAGAGCCACTGCCATAGCGAGGTCCATACAATTCTTCAGATCGCCGAACACGGGATCAACTTTGCTCAGCGCGGCATACTGGTTGGTCATCCTGTCGCACCAACGAAGCGCGGCATGGTCGGGGCTGGCTGCGGATTGTCTCGAACCACTGCGGAGATCAATATATTCGTTTTCCGTCAGGGCCTTCACTTTGGCCTCACTGAGTTGCCAAGTCAACTTCTTGGAGTCGTGCGTAACCGTTCCATATTCCGGTGCAAGCCAGAAACGCGGCGTGCGTTGCTTTTGACTGCCTGAAATCAAGGAAACATAGCTCGGCAGGTTTCGCACTCCCGATTCTTCCTGACCAAGACCGATACGTTTCATTTTATAATCGGCGGCCACGAGGATTTTGGCAAAACGACTGTCCTGCGGCACGCCCTGCACTGTCACAGTATTCATGCCATAGGCATCTTCTTGCGCAGCGGCATAAGCGGCAAGATTTTCGCGGCTCAACATGCTGAATTGGCGATTCACTTGCGCGATTTTCCGCAGAGCTTCTTGCGTGGGGTCAATCGAGCAGGTAATGACCGAGGGACGATCCTGATTGTTCCAAGAACGGAATACGGTCAAGAAGTCTTCGAGCCGCAGCACTGGCCGACCACTGGATTTTCCAACGACATTCCCCCAATTGTCTGCCGTCCAGCTTTCGGCAGGGCCGACGAGCAGGACATCGTTTTCCTCAGGCACGACGACCACGTAGCGAATGGCCGTGAGACCACCGAGATAACGAATCGTATCGGGAAATTCGCCTTTCGCTTCAACGATTTCTTTGATTCGGGCATCAAGTTTTTTCAGAGAAATCTTCCGAATCGAGGCTTTTTCCGCAAGGTCGGCTGGAATCGGCTCCAGAAGTTTGGCTAATTCCTTGCCGACCGCTTCCATGACGGAACGTTCAGCCGTGGTCAGCACGCCGTTGGCATCGATGGCCACACCGCCCACAGTGCTGCTTCGGCTGTCGTTGTAATACTGGGCAAAACTCGGCATTGCTTGCATAAAACTCAAAACGAGAAAAGCAAAACCGAGGAGCACGCCGCAGGAAAATTTCTGTTTTCGGAACATCATTTATTATTCCTTGATTCCTTGAAAATGACGGAGAAGGTGGAAAATTCTGAACGGAGCGCAGGCAATGCGAAGGAAGCCGCCGCCCGCGAACAAGCGGCCCGGAACCTCAAGTCGAAATTGATGCGAGGGTCTAAAAACGCCTATCCGCTCCAAGGCCGTATGCACCGGAGCATTGATACAGCAGGCCTCATGCTACTATAATTGAGCATCTTGGGCAATACAAATTTCCCCTTAATCGAATAATTTCTAAAAAATTACCCAATTCGAGATTGCGAGCCTTTGAGGAATTGATAGAAAAACTCGGCATTCGTATTATATTTCGCCAGCTGCGTGGTCAGCGATTCCATGGCGTCGACGGGACTTTGTGTGGCCAAGACACGGCGAATCAGTGTGGCGGCCTTGAGAATTTCGGGCGGGAAGAGCTTCTCCTCGCGCCGCGTGCCGGAAAGCCCGATGTCGATGGCCGGCCAGACGCGGCGTTCCGCCAGCTTCCGGTCAAGTTGCAATTCCATGTTGCCCGTACCCTTAAATTCCTGAAAAATCAGTTCATCCATGCGGCTTCCCGTATCGACAAGAGCGGTTCCAACAATGGTCAGCGAACCGCCTTCTTCAAATGCTCTGGCGGTAGCGAACAGTTTCTTTGGAATGTCCATCGCCTTGATGTCCACGCCGCCGGACATGGTTCTGCCGGTATTACCCACCCATTTATTGAACGCTCGCGCCAAGCGGGTGATGGAATCCATCAGCAAAAACACGTCTTTTCCCATTTCCGCCAAGCGGCGGCAGCGTTCGACGACCAGTTGGGTCAGTCGGACATGAGATTCGATTTCGCGGTCAAGGCTACTGGCCACGACTTCGGCGTTGACAGCCCGACGAAAATCGGTGACTTCTTCCGGTCGTTCATCGACCAAGAGGACGATAACCTTGACTTCAGGATGATTTTTGACGACGGCCTGACTGATGTGATGCAGTAAGATCGTTTTTCCGCTGCGCGGCGGGGCCACGATCAGGGCACGCTGGCCTTTTCCCAGCGGCGTCAGGATGTCCATGACGCGGGTGGTGAGTGGCTGGGGGCCTGTTTCGAGGCGAAGCCATTCTTCAGGATTGATCGGAGTGCGTTCGTCAAAAGGCTTGACATTCACGTATTCGTCGGGCAAGATACCATCGACATCCTTGACCTCCCGGAGCCGCGGGCCTTGGCTCTTTGTGCCCGGCTGGACCATTCCCGTAAGCAAGACGCCTTCGCGGAAACCATATTTTTCGATCATGCTGCCCGGCACGAAGGGGTCGGTGATGATCCGTGTGTAGTCATTGTTCGGATCGCGGAGAAAGCCGTAGCCGTTGGGGTGCATTTCCAATGCTCCGGTGACCTCGTAATAGGTGCTAGGATCACCCGGCTCAATGTGGGCCGCATTGCCGCCGGCTCGTTTTGATTGTTTGTTGCCGTTTCGGTTATTGCCGCCGGAGTTGCCTCCCGCGTAGTTTCCCGCCACGCTACCGTGGGCCGCAGGGCGAGGCTTGCCACCTCCACCCATGCTTCCGCCGCGATTGTTTCTGCCCCTGCGGGCACCATTTGAACTCTTTTTTTGCATGTAAGACACCGTGTTAGGTGATGTGGAGAATACCGCGACCTACTTGACTCTATTGCGGTGACAGTGAACGAAAAGGGACTGACAGGCATCGAAGAGGATGTCCTGAACATCGAGGGAAATTCTGTCTCGAAGGAAATTTCGGCGACCCCAAAGGCGCAAAGGGCGGCAAAAGAGCCTCACTCCGTTACCGGCTACGAGAATAAATCGGCTCAAAACAGCATGTCCGCCAGCATAAAAAAATTTGCGAACCGCAGACACGGAAGAGCGACCAGCACCCTACCCACTCCCCCAGTCTATCCGAAGTCGACGGGCATGTCAAGCCGGGCTTTGGTCTTATGACCGCATCGTTTTTCCCGGCAAGGGAAGTGGTCAGGTCTCCGATGCGGAAATTTTTTCGACCGGACTTCGGATGGAACGATTTTTGGCACGAAGCGATTCCAGCCGGGCGGAGCGGTCCGTCATGTCGGCAAGGTAATCGGCGACGGCCCGTCGAACGCCTTCATGTTTCAGCACGCTTTCATAGCGTTTAGGCAGTTGTTCCGGCATGTCGGCCAAGCGGTTGAAAATCGTCTCCATCCATTCACCGGCCTTGCTGCGGAGGCTCATCACTCTAGGATGTCGATACACTTTTTCCAACAGAAACGCTTCCGCTTCCGCTTTTTGTTCCGCAATTTCCGCGCTGGGTGCGACCAGAATTCCCTCGGTCAGTGCCTCCGAGAAATTTTTGATGCCCCGTGCCTCAAGGCGTGCTCGTGTGGCCCGGAGTACATCGCTGATTTGGATGTCAATCAGATCATGCACCAAAGCCCTATGAAAGTCGTCTTCTTCCAAACGACTCCAGCGGCGACGAACATTCTGGGCCGCATTTTTCCAAAGCGTGGTTTCGACCATCTGCGTTGTACGGAGAAGCCCGATTTCCAAAGCATCGTCGACATCGTGCGTATCGTAGGCAATGCTGTCGGCCATGTCTACGACTTGTATTTCCAGCAGCGGGGCGTGGCCGGCCGTTCGTTTTTTGTGCATTTTGTACGCCTGCCCCTCCAATAACTCCCGGGACAGATTCAGACCCGGAAAATCGATGTAACGTCGCTCCAGTTTTTCGACGATACGCAGGGCCTGACCATTGTGATCAAAGCCGCCGTCGTTTTGAAGTAACAAATCCAAGACGGCCTCGCCGGAGTGGCCGAAGGGCGGATGGCCGACATCATGCAGCAGCGCAGCCGCCTCGATGAAATCTTCGTTCAGCCCCAGTGCTCTGCCCAGCGTGCGTGCCACGCCGACCACTTCCATCGTATGCGTCAGTCGTGTTCGGTGGTAATTGCCAAATTCCGCCGTGAAAACCTGCATTTTTTCGCTCAGACGGCGAAAGGCGGCACAATGAATGATGCGATCCCGATCACGCTGAAACGGACCACGGTACGGATGCAAGGCTTCCGGGTAACGCCGTCCCGCCGTGTCCTCATCTCGAAACGCATAGTCGGCAAACGGAGGGCGTTCCATGATGTGTTGCTTCTTCGGATTGCGTCAGATTGCGGATTCCCTGCCCGAACTGTGCGACCGTCCCATCCGGCATGTTCTAACAAATTTTCATCAATTTCCAAGGACCGAGGCCACCTCTGCATCGATTCTCGGATTGATCCACTTCAAAACATCACACAAAACGTCATCCCGCTCTGGTTCGTGTAACAAGTCGTGAAAAAGTCCTTTATAAAGTTTGAGCGTTTTGTCCGGCGAGGACACCGCGTCGACGAATTCGACTGCCCCGGAAGGCGTGACCACCCAATCGCTGGTTCCTTGCAGCATGAGCAGAGGCAAGTCGAATTGCGGGGCCGACTTTTGGATTTTTCGCATAGCCGAGAGAATTTCCGTGCCAAAATGGAGCAACAGCACGCCGTGATGCACCAGTGGGTCGGCGTTGAAGCTGGCAATCAGCTCCCGGTTGCGGGACAGAATCGAGTAATTCACCTTGGTTACCCATATTTGCGGGGCGAAATGGTCGAGCATCTGCGCGGCGTAACACAAAGGCCGGTGCATCTTGCCGCGAAACCGAATGGCCGGGGCGGCCAGAATCACGCCGGCAAGTTCGGGAATGCGTGCTCGCCGGGTCATGGAAGTCAAGGTGGCAATTGCGCCGCCCATGCTGAGGCCTTTGGCGAAAAGCGGGACGCCGGGAAATTTTTCCGCCGCGTCGCAAAGTGCCTGTGAATAATCGTCCAAAAAATCGTCGAAATCGCGCACCCAAGCGCGACGTCCTTCGGATTTGCCATGTCCGCGTGCATCGGCGGCCACGACGGCGATATTCTGCTCCGCCGCAAATCGTTCCGCCCAGTCGGCATGTCGACCGGAATGCTCCATCATGCCGTGTGCGAAGACGATCACCGCCCTCGCCTTCCCCGAAGGCTTCCAAACTTGCCTGAAAAGTTGCAGGCCATCCACGGGACTGGAGAAAAATTCGCTGTCGTGTGTCATTATTGTAATTATATCATGGCGTTTATTGTGGAGCGGTCGAACGGATCGCGTGGGAATTGGCCCAGAACTGAAAAACGAACAGCATCAAAACCGCCACTCCGGTGAAAGTGTCGTTGTGCGTAATCGCGCCCGCAAGGAGAAAACCGGCCATCGCCAACGTGTAACATCCGTACTTTTTCCGCAATTTCGGATCGTCCGTCAAAAGTGTGTGTGTCAAGGGGAGCAGAGTCAGCAGCATTCCGATGGCTGTCACGACAATAAAATGCGAGCCAAATGGAACCAGAAACCCCAGTATTCCGAGCGGCAAAAACGCGGCGACGACGATTCCCGCCGCTTTTTGTCGCCCGTTCATGGTCAAGCGTCCCCAGCGATCGAACAAGAGCAGGAAATTTGAAATGGGTGTGCTGAGCCAAGACATGAATACGAACAAAACGTACAGCAGGAGAAGCGGTATGATATAGGGCATTGATGTCGGAAACTCCTTCGATACGTGCAAAAGAATCCGATATCCAATGTAAAGGCCGATGATGAGTCCCCATTGCATGGACGAGGAAAGTCGGTTCATCACGGCAAAAAAATTGAACATGGCCCGGTAGAAAAAATGGTGCATTTGCAGTGCAAGCAACAAGCCTTGGCGTGCGGAATTCGAGTTCGGTTCCAAACGCAGTGCCTCCCGGAACGCCTCAAACGCCTCCTTGGGGCGATTGGAGTAAATGAACGAATAGCCGCGTGAAACGTGGGCGTCGGCGTCTTCGGGCGAATTTTTGACGGCCTGCTCGGCGATACGTTTTGCTTCCTCGGTATTGCCCTGCCGCGATTCGATTCGGGCAAGCAGCGTCAAACTTTGATGATGGTCGGGATTGATGGACAGGGCTTCGAGCAAGCAGGTTTTAGCGTCATCCCAGCGGTTGCGATCCATGAAGACAGCCCCGCGAAAACTCCGGTAATCGGGATCGTATGGATCAAGCTCAATAGCCCTGAGCATGGCCTGATCGACAGCCTCGTAGTTGTCTTTCCGATACCATGTAGCCTGATAAAGTGATACGGCCAGCGCATAGTACGCATACGGATATTCGGGATCGACGGCGATAGCCTGACGTGCCATCACAATCGCATCGTCGTAAGTTTCCTTGTCCGCCGAAAGAATCTGGGCTAAGAGCGCATAAGGAGCCGGATATTCCGGCGCATCGGCGATCAACTGCCGCAACTCCTTAATGGCTTCTGGTTTACGATCCGTTTGAAGAAGCAGTTGAGCACGCTGAAGGCGGGTGTATTCCGTGGACATGGTGTGGCAAGCTACGGGATGAGCATCGAAATCAAAAAGGGTCGGAGATGTACCGCAGGCCTCGGATGTGGGCCTCGATTTTTCCGAAGCGAGCACTATAATCTAGTGTTCGACCGCCGAATGATCAAGCCCGTCCGCGATCTCTCCGGGGCGTAAGCTCCCGATGCACGTCATAAATATAGTCATGCCAACAAAACCGCAATCGCTTTGGAATAAAGGTTTTATCGCCCTTTTGGTCACGCAGTTCACCGTGGCGTTCAACGACAACGCCTTCCGCTGGTTGCTTGTTCCCATCGGTAAAGCCTACACCGACGGCGATTTCGTGCGGACGCTCGGTGGCTTTTTTCTGCTCGTGCCGTTTTTGCTCTGGACTTCCGTCGCCGGTTATGTCACTGACCGCTACAGTCGCCGCAATGTCATCATCTGGTGCAAGCTGATCGAAATGCTCCTGCTCGCGGCGGCCATCGGAGCGATCATGCTTGGCCCTGCCGTCAGCGGTCCGCCCGCACCGGGAACGTATTCCATGCCGGGCCATCTCGTCGCTCTGCTCGTGATTCTATTTCTGCTCGGTTCGCAGAGCACATTTTTCAGCCCCTCGAAATACGGCACGATTCCCGATCTCGTGCCGGAAGAAAAGCTCTCGGCAGCCAACGGCCTCGTGTCCATGCTCACGATGGTCGCCTGCGTTTCCGGCCAAGTCACCGGCGGCTTCCTGTTTTTCTGGACGACTCGACTCGGACAGCTTCCCGGCGACCTGACTGTTCTCGGAAATGTGGGCACTCCCGGCGGCCACCAAATTTGGATTACGGCTGTTTGCTTGGTCGGCATTGCGTTTGTCGGTCTGGTTTCCAGCTTTTTCATTCCGAAAATGAAGCCGGTGGACACTTCCGCAAAATTTCCACGCAACCCATTTTTACAGACCGGCAAGGATATTGCGGCCCTGTTTTCCTACCGCAAACTGTTTTGGATTGCCGTAGCCAGCGCATTCTTCTGGGGACTTGCCGCTTTGGCCCAGAACAACATCGACAAATTCGCCACCGAATACCTCATGGTGCAACAGCAGTACGTCACGATCCTTGTGGCCATACTGTCCATTGGCATCGGTATCGGGGCCGTCGTTTGCGGATTTCTGTCCGGCAAACGGATCGAGCTGGGCCTTGTTCCCATCGGGGCGTTCGGTATGGGCTTTTTCATCCTTTTACTTGGGTTTTCTCCTATCCCTGTCATTACCGGGGGGAATGTTTGCTCTCTGTTCGGTGGAGATACTGGCCCTGCCGTTGGCGATCCAACCGCCTTTCCGTATCTTTTCGCACTGACCATGATGTTCATCATCGGTATCTGGGCGGGCATGTACGATATTCCGCTTTCCGCTTACATACAGCACAACAGCCCGCCAGAACAGCGCGGTCGCATGATCGCAGCCTACAATTTTTTGTCCTTTTCGACGATGCTCGTCTTTATCGTGCTCGGACTGGGACTCGCAAAACTGTTTGCCATTGTGAATTTGTACGACCCCAGTTTGCTGATTTGGATCGTGACCGGACTAGGCACGATTCTGGTGGGCGGCGTGCTGATGTATTACTGGAGTGGGCACTTTTTCGTCGTCACTCTCACTTGGCTCTTCAAGTTACTGTACCGCCCCAAAGTCATCGGCCTCGAAAACCTGCCTGAAGAAGGCCAAAGCGGCGGAGCCATTCTCGTTTCCAATCATGTCAGCTTGCTCGACGGTCCGCTGCTGTATTGCGTTTGTCCCCGGAACATCCAGTATTTGGCATTTGCCAAGATGGTCCCGCGAATTTTAGAGGGATGTGTTACGATCAGCAATTTGATTAAAATTCTGCCAGGCAATCCCAAAAACATCATCACGGCACTGCGCCAAGCACGCGAAACACTCTGCCAAGGCGGTCTCGTCGGCATATTCCCGGAAGGAGGTATTACTCGTAACGGCCAGATGCGTCATTTCGAGCCGGGCTTCATGAATATTCTCAAGGGTGCAAAAAATCCTGATGGTTCGCCCGTGCCGGTGATTCCCGTCTACATCGGTGGCCTGCATGAAAGCATGTTCTCGTATAAATACGGCGACAAGGAGCATGACGGTCGAAACATCAAATGGTGGAGGCCGCGAAAACTACCCAATGATGTGATTATTTCCTTCGGCAAACCGATATACGGCGTGCAATATCCGATGGAAGTGCAGAGAGCCGTGCAGGAGTTGGGCGTGAATAGTTACGAAAAATATAATACGAAACCGCTGGCCGTGCCGGGGCGATGCCTGATCCGAACCTGTCGAAAGCGTGCGTTCAAACGCATGTATGCCGACTCCACCGGTCTGAATCTGAGTGGTTTCAAATTTCTGACCGCCGTGTTGGCACTGCGCAAACTTTTGAACGAACACGTTCTCGAAAACCGCGAGAATGAGCCGCATGTCGGCGTGCTCACGCCCATGACCGTCGGCGGCTGCCTGCTCAATGCCGCGCTGTGCTTGGATCGTCGCGTGCCGGTGGACCTCAACTTCACGTTCGGCGCGGAGGGGATCAATTATTGTATCAAGCAGGCAGGCATCAAGCATGTCCTGACGAGCAAGAAAGTCATGCAGCGATTTCCCGATTGGAAACTCGACGCCGAGATCATTTATACGGAGGATTTGCTGCCCAAAGTGACCGGTTTCCAAAAAATAGCGATCCTGCTCCGGGTTGTCTTCTGGCCGAACTGGCTTCACGATATGGTACTGGGACTGCGGAAAAAAGGCATTGAAGAGGAATTGTCGACGCTGATTTACACTTCCGGTTCGACGGGCAAACCCAAGGGCGTGATGCTGACGAACAAAAATTTGGTCGAGGTAGGCCGCAGTTTTGTCGGCGCGATGAAACTGAACGAAAAGGATACGGTACTCGGTTTTCTGCCGTTTTTCCATGCTTTTGGCTTCATGGGCAATTACTGGCTGCCGATTTTTTGCGGCGGGTCGGGCGTGTTTCATTTCAGTCCGCTGGAACCGAAAACAGTGGGCGAAATGGCCCGGCAATTTCCGATCACGTTTTTGGCCTCGACGCCGACGTTTTTGCGCAATTTTTTGCGCCGTTGCCCGAAGGAAGATTTTGAGACCGTGCATACTGTGATGTGCGGCGCGGAAAAATTGCCAGTCGAACTCATGGATGCTTGGGAAGAGAAGTACGGCCACCGACCCGGCGAAGGGTTCGGCGCAACGGAATTATCGCCGCTGCCGACGACCAACGTGCCCGATTGCCGTGCGACCGACGATTTCCATCTCTATCGGAAAGATGGTTCCATTGGTCGAGCGGTACAAAATGTCGCCGTCAAAGTCATTGATCTCGATACGGGAAAAGATTTGCCGCCGAACGAGATTGGCATGATCGTTGTCAAAGGTCCCATTGTGATGAAAGGCTATTACAAGCAGCCGGAACTGACGGCGGAAGTCGTCAAAGACGGTTGGTACACGACCGGCGACGTGGGTAAGATCGACGAAGAGGGCTTTGTGTGGATTACAGGCCGCCAGACCCGCATTTCCAAAATCGGCGGCGAGATGGTGCCGCACGTTTTGATCGAAGATGAAATCCTGAAAATCGTTGCCAAAGCCAACGCCGCTGGAGCGCCGGAAACGGAAGACGGCGACAAAAGAGTCGGCCCGCCCATTGCTGTGACGGCCTTGCCGCATGAAACGAAGGGCGAACGCATTGTCGTGCTGTACCGCGATTTGCCGCTGGAGCCAAAGGAAATTGTCGATGCCATGATCGCGGCAAACGTGCCGAAAATTTGGATTCCGCATCTCGACGGTTTCTTGCCGGTGGACGACATTCCTGTTCTTGGCACGGGCAAGTTGGACCTCGCTGCCCTGAAAACGAAAGCCGCCGAAGCACAAAAGTAACCGTCCGGTATCTTGTTACTTGAGAAAAAATTGCTCAATCGGCGGGTAGCCGAGATTGGCGAGCAGGTCATTCCACTTGGCCGGTAATTCGATTTCGATGGTGGCATAACCGCCGCCGGGCATGGTTTGGACTTTATTTCTGTTTCGGTCACCCATGACCAGAATCGGCGTCATGTCTGGTTTCATGACGGGAACGGTCTCGATCTTTTCCGCTCCCCGGAGTTTCGGAAACCACGGCGGCGCGTCGGTCAGTCGACCGTTCTCGTTTTTGAGAATCCTCCGGTAGTGCATCTCCACCGTATATTTGTTCGGATCGAAGGCACTGCCCGGATTGGCCCAGTAGTTGGCGAAGGCCCGTTCGTAAACCGGTCGTCTCGCCGTGGCGACGAGTGCCTTTTCCAGTTGATCCTTGCTCGAATATTTTTGCGCAATATCCTTGGCGACGTCTCTCGTAACAAGAATCGTCCTGTACGTGAACGACATCCCGCTACCGACGGCGAATTGTTTCTTTTCCACAATGTCCCACGCCATCAGTTGCATGATTTTCTCCGGGTCGGTCGTTGCCGGAGTAAGGTTGTTGCCCCACATCAACGCCGAACCCGCCGTCAAGGTGTTTTTGTTCAGATCATAACCTTTTTGTACGTGATAAGGTTTCCAGCCGACTTCAAGGCAAGCCTCCTCATCTTCCGCCATGCTCCAGGGCATGAGATAGCCGAAGGTCCCCATGCGATCCTGCTTGACGTAATACCCCGCTAGGTTCATCATGGCCAAGTTGATGAACCGTCCGAGGGCCATGTTGCGAGGTTCGGAAATCAGTCCCTGCCGGCAATCGATGCCCAGTTGCCGGGCCACGGGGCCGTTGATCCAGCAGTACGGAGTCCAGGCATGTGTGCTGCCGAGACTGCGCCGGTGGTTCGGATCGCCCATCGCTTTCGTGTACGCAATCAACAGCGGCATAAACTCCGGCGGACATCCCGCCATGACGCCGTTGGCCGCGACGTGCCAGATCAGGGTCTTGCGATGCGCGATCGGGAGAACCGCGACCGTTTCGTTCCAAGCGAGATCGGTATATTTCAAAAATTCCTCGATCCGATCCGACGTTGGCGGAATGACGGGCAAGCCGTCCGACCAACTCATTTCGACGAAGTAGCGATTGACTTCATCAAGCGTTCCGGCAAAAACGATTTCTTTCGGGTCGCCGACGCCGGCTTTGCGTCGTTCCGTGATTTCCTCCTCCGTAATGGGCTTTGTCAGGGCCTCGACAATTTGTGGCCAGAGGACTTCCCGAGTGTTCTTTAGTAGTTCCTCCCGCGTGTGAACCGCAAAGGCACCGGGGTAGGTGGCAACCCGTGGCACAGGAACGCCGTTGTTGACCGCCAAGGAATAGACTTGCGTCACGAAACCGGGAGCGGCGATCATCACGGAGGGAATCCCGACGTACTCCGCCGCGATGCAGGAACCGGCCTCTTTGGGGGTACAGAGTCCGCAGCCGCCGTTACCGGAAATCACGGCATCAACTCCCATCTTTTTCAAATTTTTCTGGAACTCGTCTTTCGCTTTTCGGATAATTCCCGGACCGGGAAAAACGCCTGCCGATCCGATCTCGTTGAGCAGGATGACTTTGGCGGACGGATAATTTTTGAGAATCAGGCGTTTGATTTCGGGATGCGTCACATAAGCCATGAAACTTCCGCCGACCACGGCAATCGTCTTGCCGTCGAGCGTATCCAGCCGGGGCGACTGCTTGATCATGGGAACGGTTTGCTTGCCAACCGGCGCGACGACGGCGTATTGGCTTTCCGAAGGGACCATCGATTGTAACTTCGATGGAATCCCCGCTTCGATCCGGCACCGGTCATCGCACTGGAGTGGGGACGTTCCCGGCGAAACAGGTCCTTGCGCGGATGCTATTGCCGCAAAAGCACTGATGATCAGGCACGACACGACGGCGAGGATTTTTTGATTGGCAATGTTCATGGGATTTGCCCCTATGGTTGAGTGACAGGGATGAAGCCGGGAATAGGGCATCGATATGAAGATAAACACCAAATAAGAGTAAAGGGGTCGAAAAATAAAAAACGGAAATCGCCGCCGCGAAAACAATCAGGCCGCAACTTCTTGCGTTCCGTTACGCAGCGTCCGGCCTGCACTACGGGCCAAAATTTTCCAGCAGGCCGGTAATGCGGAAGGCGGTATCGGAATCGCCCCCTCCTTCCGTTAGCCGACCGTTAAGCGATTGTTAGGATCGTGCAAAAATCGGGCAAGTAAACTTCTTCCCGATTTAGCGATTTCCTAATACGAAGCTAACATTCGTGGTTTAGAATGCTCCTCAAATGAGTGGCCCGCATGATCGGGCAAAATTCGTACAATTGATAAGGAGCGTTACAATGAGAAACAGAAGAATGGCGATTTATCGTGCTTTTACCCTTGTCGAACTGCTTGTGGTCATTGCCATCATCGGCGTGTTGGTCGGCCTGTTGCTTCCGGCGGTTCAAGCTGCCCGCGAGGCGGCCAATCGAATGCAGTGCCAAAACAACTTGAAACAGCATGGCATTGCCCTGCACAATTACCACGACGTTGTGAAAACCCTGCCGCCCGGCTGGAATAACTTTGGATTTTGCTGGAACGGAGCGATCTTGCCGTACATCGAACAGCAAGCTCTGTTCGACACGCTGATTTTCACGGAAACCGGAAGCAAAACTGTATGGCCCTATGGTGAAGGCAATTGGCGACCCGAGGATGAAACCTACAAGGCGGAGTTACAGCCGCCAAATTCCAAGGCATGTGCGACGATCATTCCTTCTTATATTTGTCCTGATTTTCCCCATCGACTTCAGGTCAACAACCAGTACATCAAGGATCGAGTTCAGGCCAGTTATCTTGCCAATACAGGTTCATGGGCTGCCACAGACACAACGGCTCATCTCACGGCGGTTGGCTTAACGTACGTCAAAGACCAGCTCACCGCGAACATGCACAAGCGACAAAATGGTGTGATGTTCAATATGAGCAGTGTTACATTCAGCGCCATTGATCGAGGACTTTCCAATGTGATTGCCGTGGGGGAAGTGGCGGGGGACTCCGCGTTTTCCAATAACGGCAACGCAAACGACCATTGGTATATCGGATCGGATCAAGCCGACCCCACCAGTGCTACGGCCGACTCCGGCGGCAGCGAGTATTCCGAAGTGGCCGGGTCGGCTTACCTGCCTCTCAATACCCGCTGGAAAGACCCCAGTACGGACATGCGACTCATGCAACTGTGCTTCGGCAGTTATCATCCGAACGGAGCCAATTTCGTGCGTTGCGACGGTTCGGTGTTCTTTATGAGTGATACTATCAATCACGAGACTTACAAAGAACAGTTTTCGCGTAGCACAAAATTTTAAGAAATAGTACACAAAAAACGACCGCATGTCGTCACCTCCGCAAAGGCGGGAATCCAGACGCAAGAGAAATCAATCACTTTTTCTTAAACAAGGAGAATCTACCATGACAAAATTTGTGAATATAAAAAACTTCTTCGTGTTCAGTTGTCTTGTTCTGTTCATCGCTTCGCCGCTTTCTGCTTTGGTACGAGCAGGCGATCCTGTCGAGCCAAGTGTTCCCATTTGCGTTTATTGGGAAGCGGAAGCCTACAAGTCGGGTGTGTGTAACGCAAGTACCTCGCATAGAGCGTATGAAATTTTTTCCCTTGATATTCGGTACAGTTGTATTACAGATCAAGGCATGAAACATTTTTACGTGATGGGGCGGGTGGATGGTGATTTCGTCGCAGGCCCTCACAGAGGAGCGGCTTACGGTGCCGCATTTATCGTCTGGGAGGTGTCTGAACCTCGTGGAGGAGAAGAATGTATTATTGATCTTGCCTACGATGAATTAGGGATGCCCGTTCTAGGAGGACTCGTAAGCAACATAGGGGCACCTTGGATGAGCTTTGAAATTGCTGGACACACTTTGGTTGGCGGTGTTATTCTGGATGGTCCCGGCGTGGAAGCAGAGCAGGCTCAACCGTTTGGGACCTTAGTGGAAACGCATGGGTGGACAATGACATTGACGGGGAAAAAACCTCCGAATGAACATGATTCTCTCACAGAGGCACGGAGGACATGAAGAGCTGATTCTCAAACCTTCGTGAGCTTTGTGCCTCCGTGAGAGAGCGGTATTTTTAACTTTTTGCACCCAAACGTAAAACTATGAGAGTATTTCAAATACCGATTGTCGCCGCCATGCTCGGAACGCTGTTCTTTGCCGGCTGCGGTGCATCGCGAGAAGAACAAGGTTATGCTAAACTTAATCTCGCGGAAGTTTCCGGGACAATTACCCGCGATGGCGTGCCCCTGCCCGACGTGCAAGTCCAGTTCATGGAAAACGGCTCGTCTTCGTATGGCGTGACCGATTCACGGGGCCGTTACGAGATGCAACTGAATACGTATCACAGTGGCGTGAAGCCGGGCACGAAAACTGTGCGGCTTTGGACGACTCTGAAGGGGCCGGGCTTCGATCAACTCATGCAAGGAGCTTACCCGGCCCAGGAAACGATTCCCGTGCAGTATAATCACGAATCGACCTTGACCGCCACGGTCGAGCCGAACAAATCGCAGACTTTCGACTTTGACATCAAGGGTACGGGCAAAACCCGCAATGCCCCACCATCCGATGAGGATGCCGGCGGCGGTGAATGACGGACAGTTTTTTGAAACAGATTTAACACAAAGGATCATGCCATGAACGACAGAAGAAAATTTCTCAAAACGGTTGCCCTGTTGGGGGCCGCTGCGACATTGCCCGCCTCACAACTTTTTGCACAAAACCAAGAATCCCCCCTGCCGACCGGCATGAAACCGGTTGGTGACGGCCTGAAAACAGTGTCTTACGGCAAGGAAATTCGCAGACCGGCCGCCAAGCCGCGTGTCATTTCCATTCCCGATGTGGACGGCCACAAAATTCTCAAGGGCGATTTTCATATCCACACGCTTTTTTCCGACGGGCACGTCATGCCGAAAGATCGTGTCGCGGAGGCCGTGGAGAATGGCCTCGATGTGATCGCCTTGACGGAACATATTGAATATCGCCCCAACATCGGCAAGGAACCTCTTCGGCTCGTGAAGAACAATAATCATAATATCTCACATGAGTTCGCCAAGCCCGTTGCGGAAAAGGCAAATTTGATGCTCGTGCAAGGGGCGGAAATCACCAAGCCCGCATGGCATTTTAACGCACTGTTCACGGAAGACATCAACAAAATCGCCGCCGTGGTTGATGACTGGCCCAAAATGATGGCCATCGCGGCGGATCAAGGTGCGTTCATTCATTGGAATCATCCCAGTTGGCTCGACCGCGACCTTGAAGATCAGTATATCGGCATCAAAAAAGGCGAGCCGATGCGTTTCTACGATGAGATTGAAGAATGCCGAAAAAAAGGCCACGTTCATGGCGTGGAAGTGTTCAACGGCACGAGTTTTTACCCGGTCGCGTTGGATTGGTGCAACGAGCGGGACTTGGCTCCGATTGTCAACAGCGACATCCACGTCAGCGAATGGAACATGTATGGCAACCAAAATCCGTTGCGACCAATGACGTTGATCTTGGCCAAAGATCGGTCATACGACTCAGTGAAAGAAGCCTTTTTTGCCCAGAGGACGGTCGGCTGGGCGGCGAACATGATTCTTGGACGCAATCCCTGGGTCGAAAAATTGTTCCGAGCTTGTGTCGCCATCACGAAAACCGGCAACGGCCTGACGCTGAAAAACAAAAGCGACATTCCGTGTCTGTTCGTCGTCGGCGGCACGACAAAAGAGCTTGCGGCGCAAGGTACACTGGAACTTCCCGCAGCCAAAACGCTGACGGTAGGCAACTGGTTCGTCGGCATGAACAAACCGCTGGAAATGATGTTGTAAGACGTGAGACTTGTTCGCTCATTCATCTCCCGCTTCCCTGCGGGTAGCACGCGGTTCGGCGGAGTGCGGTACGTTTCCCGGCTGACTACCAACCAAAGCACAGCCCCAGATTGCCAAGGTGTGTGACTTGTTGGCCATTGATCGTGCAGTCGTAGTCAAGGTACAGGAGCACATTGTACACGGCTTCCAACTTAATGCCGAAGCCGAGCCAAGCCCAATCTCTGCCGATGTTGCCTTCGTAAAAATAGACCGCCGGCGTTGCCGTGCCGTGAATGGCGGAAAAACGCGAATGGTAAAACGGCGGCGGATTCGCAAGCATTTCATGTACCCATGTTGTGCGAACCTGCAACTCGACAACATCGGTCGGCTTCCAATTCAACCGCAATCCGAAAAGTTGATTCAGGCCGTGGCCATTCCAATCGCCTTGGAATGCGCTGCCTTTTTCCCCGATTCGACCGTGATACAGAAAATCATACTGCAACGCATAAAACGGCTTGACGGCCCAATTGCCGAAAATGAGGTCAATACCAAATTCGCCGAAAAGGTTCGTCTGTAAACCGTTGCCTGTCAACCGTTGTTCCGTGGCGGTTTCCCATACCTTGTACTCATCATAGCCCACGGCCCCGGTAAATCCAAAATGGCAACCGGCCAAGTACATATATTTTCCGATGCCAAAAAGATAATTTTTGTTCTTGGCTTCAGCAAAAGGGCCGACCTCGATCTCGCTTTGATTGTAGTTGCCGAAGAAGGTCGTGTACACGCCGTGTGCCTGAACGAGGTCGAAGCCAATCTGCACGCCGTAAGAGTCCGGCTTGATACGGTATGAAGCATTTTTCGGCTCCAATTTGGTGCTTCCGTAATACAGATTGCTCCATGCCCGACCGCCGCTGCCGCGTCTCCGTCGCCGTTGCCCTAGGATGCTTTCAAAATCTTCATTCACATCGGTAAATTCAAACGGCGCAAGCACCTCCGCGCTCGCAGGCAATTCTCCGGCAGCGGTCTTTTCCGCTTGCGCGCATTCCCCTGTCGGTGACAGAAGCAAAAAAAGAATAAGGGGGACGTAATACCGCATCGTTTTCAAGGATAATAAGCGAAGTAAACCGTGCGCAGAAAACGCTACCGTCTAAATCGGCGTCAAAACAGGGAAACTTTAGCGGTTATCACGGCTGTATGCAAAACACCGACCTTCCGTATGGACGATCAGCGGGTGATGTCGTACCCGGCCTTGTATTTCAAGAATACGGCTGGCTCACGACCGCCGTCTCGACCAACGCCTAGAACATGCAGAACGAAGCGGTGAAAGCGAAACAAAGAATCTGGAAAACTTTTGTCTCGCCGTCACTGTCCCCTGTATTTCAAAAACGAATCGGCGTAGAATGGGAGCATGACACGTTACCTGATAACCGGTGGTGCCGGCTTCGTCGGCTCGGAGTTGGTACGCACCTTGGCCGAAACCGATGCGAATATCCTGAACATCGATAAGTTGACTTACGCGGGAAATCTCGAATCACTCCTGTCCGTGGAGGCAAACTCGCACTATCGTTTTGAGAAACAGGACATTGCCAACGCCGCGATCATGGCAAGGCTTTTCGCCGAGTTTCGACCTGAAAAGGTCATCAATCTCGCCGCCGAAAGCCACGTCGACCGGTCGATTGCCGGCCCGGAGATTTTTGTTCATACCAATGTTCTGGGCACTTTCCATCTGCTCGAGGCGGCGAGAGCTTATTGGCGGGCATTGCCGGAACGCGAGCAGCGAGATTTTTGCTTTTTACACGTTTCGACGGACGAAGTGTTCGGCAGCCTCGGCTCGGATGGCGCGTTTTCCGAATCATCGCCGTACCAACCGCGCAATCCTTACGCGGCCACCAAGGCAGCCGCAGACCATCTTGTCCGGGCATGGCACGTAACTTACGGGATGCCGACGATTGTCACCAACAGCTCAAACAATTACGGGCCGTATCAGTATCCAGAAAAACTCATTCCCCGAACGATTTCCCGGCTTTTGACGGGTCTGACTGCGGAAGTTCACGGTGATGGCCGGCAAATCCGGGACTGGCTTTTCGTGCCGGACCACATTGAGGGGCTGCTGACCGTTTGCCGGCGGGGCGAAGCAGGCCAAACCTACATGATCGGTGGCGAGAATCAATACACCGTGCTTCGGGTCGTTGAAATGATTTGTGATCTGCTCGACGAGCTAAAACCGTCCGCCTCAGGTTCCTACCGGGAGCGGATCGAATTTCTGACCGAACGGCCCGGCAATGATCGACGCTATGCGGCGGATTCTTCACGGATGCACGCACTGGGCTGGCGGCAGACGGTCGAATTCGAGCCGGGACTCCGTCACACCGTGATGTGGTATCTTGAAAACGATGATTGGTGGCGGGAAATATGACTACGATGTTTGCGTGTCGTTCTTTTTCAGATACATACGCAAACGATCCAGCACATCGTCAAAATTCAGCGGCTTGCCGAGATGGGCGTTCATTCCCGCCTTGAGGCATTCTTCGACATCTTCCCGGAACACGTTGGCGGTCATGGCCAGAATCGGCACGGTTTTGGCCCACGGCAGGTCCAAGGCCCGAATGCGGCGGGTCGCCTCATAACCGTCCATGACGGGCATTTGCACATCCATGAAGATCAAGTCATATTTCTCCGGGTTTTCGCTGAACATTCGTACCGCCTCGGCCCCGTTTTCGACGCAATCGATTGTCAACTCCGTCGGCTCCAGCAGGCCTTGGAGGATGATGCGGTTGATTTGCACGTCTTCGGCCAGCAGAATTTGGCGACCGGCGAAAATTCCGGCCAATTCCGGCCTAGTCTTTTTTTCTAGGAGCCGCTGATCCGCGCCAAGTACCTTGTTGATGACATCGACAATCATGGACGGAAAGAGCGGCTTCGATAGAAATTTGTCGATCCCCGCTTGCTTGGCTTCCTCTTCGATGAACCTCCATTCGGCGGCGGAAATCATGATGACAACGGAATGGCCGAGTTTCGGCGTTTTTGTCTTCAGCTTCCTCGCCAATTCGATTCCATCGACGTTCGGCATTTTCCAGTCCACGAAATAGATGTTGAACGCGCCTTGTTCGACCAATTCAAGTGCTTCTTCGGCACCGAGAGCCGTGGCGCAGGGAGTGTCGAATCGCTGCAACACGTCCTTGAAATAATCCAAAATGTCTTGGTCGTCGTCGACCACCATGATGGACACGTTTCCCCAGTGGATGCCGCTGTGCGAAAATTCGGGTTCCTGTTCCGTCCCCGGTCTGACTTGGATGGTGAAGGTAAACGTCGAGCCTTGGCCGGGCGTGGATTCGACGCCGATCTCGCCGCCCATCATTTCCACGATGTTTTTTGAAATGGCAAGCCCTAGGCCGGAACCGCCGAACTGCCGGGCCGTCCCGGAGTCCGCCTGCTGAAATGCCTGAAACAATCGGCTCTGCTGCTCGCGGCTGATACCGATTCCCGTATCCGATACGGCAATACGAATGACGCATTGACCGTGACTCTCACTCTGCAAAGTCGCTTTGAGCCGGATCGTTCCTCCTTCCGGCGTGAACTTGACGGCATTGCCCAGTAGGTTCGTGACGACTTGGGCGATCCGCTGATCGTCGCCGATCAGCATGGCCGGAATGGCACTGTCGATATGAACCATGAATTTTTGCTGCTTTTCCTCCACGCGATAGCCGATGATGCCCGCAACGTGCCGGAGCACGGTTTCAAAATGAAATTCCGTGGTCGACAGATCGAATTTGTTGGCCTCGATTTTTGAAATGTCCAGAATGTTGTTGATCACGCCCAGCAGGTGATGCGACGCTTCTTCGATTTTGGAGAAGCAATAATCCTTCCGCTCCGCGTTATCGGCACTTTTTCCCAGGGCGGTCATGCCGACAATGGCATTCATCGGTGTCCGTATCTCGTGGCTCATGTTGGCCAAGAACGAGCTTTTCACTCGGCTTTCCTCGCTCGCTTTGTTCCGCGCGGCATCAATCCGCACCAAAAAGAGCATCTGCACGATGGCCAGCACCGCTCCCAACGTGAAGAGAACAACAGTCATTCGCGTCACGGCGCGATAATACCGCTTTTCGGGGGTGACAATCGCCAGATACCAGTTATTGGAAAGTTTTCGGGAAAAGGCGACGGAAGTTTCGCCTCGGAAATTGATAAATTCCGCCTCGGAAAATTCCGTTCCGTTGCGAACGGCGTCGGCCTGAATCGAAATGGGAACGGTCGGGTCACCCAATTTCCTCCCGACAAAATCCGCGTTAAGATGAGCCACAATGGTCAGGTCGTCGCTAATCAACATTCCGATGGCTCCTTGCCGCTGTGCCGTGTCGACGATAGCTTTTCCCAACTCGGTGACCGACATCTCCAAGGCGACCACGCCCAAGAGTCGACCGTCGTTGCCATGAATGGCACAGGAATACGTGCGGACAAACTCGTTCGTTTTGGTATCTCTGTACTGCAAGGTATGAACCGCCATATCATCTCCGATGGTAGCCGCCATAACATACCAAGGTTGCTTTGTCGGGTCGGAGTCGACAGCACGATTTCTGTTTTCGGCTCCTACGAAGGCGGACTTGCCATCCAGCGTTTCACAATAACCGAAAATGCGGACAAATCCCGGCATGCGTTTGGCCTCGTTGGCGTCCAGTACGGCCGTAGCGGTGGCCAAATAGTCGCGGATGTCCTCAACACCTCGCCCCAGCAAAATCATGTGCCTGAGCGTTGTCACATAACCGTACAACATATACTCCGGTGCCTTGAGTGCCGCCTCGGTTCGGGTCTCCTCAAAAGTCAGTGTTTCTTCAGAAAAGTCCACCAAATGCCCGCGAACCATGCCGCTCATAAAATAGCAACTTAAAACGACCATCACGGCAAAGGCGAGAGCGGTGAAAGCCAATTGCAGGTGCAGCAGACGTTTTTGATTCATGGAAGATCGAATATGGGACAATGATTCAGATGGCAATATACCGATACAACGCCAATTTGGGATACAAAACCCGTGCGACACGACACAGCCCGGCATTGTACAGCTTTCACCGAGAAAAAACAAGCCAAGAGCGGGAAAAAAGAGTAACAAGCCGCACTGAATGGCTGCGGCTCGTTTTGATTTTTGGGCTTCACAAAGATCAGAAGCCCAGTGCTTCCGCCATTTCCTCCTCGAACAGCAATTTATTGGCGTCGAGAATGATTTTAACCTCATCCCCGACTTTGCCGAGGCCGCGAATGTATTGGGCACACTGGCCTGTTCCGCTTTTTGGCGGTGGCGAGACATTCGACTCTTCGATAGTGCGAACTTCGTTGACCGTGTCCACCACGAGACCGACTTGCACCTGGCCATTTTTGAGGCTGATGACCACGATACAGGTGCGTTCGTCATAGTCCCGGCCTTCCATGTTGAAACGCAAACGCATGTCGATCACCGGAATGACCTGGCCACGCAAGTTGACCACGCCCTTGACGTAATGCGGCATGTCCGGCACTTCCGTCACTTTTTGAATGCCGACAATCTCCGTGACATGCCGAATTTCCAAGCAATAATCCTCATCGCCCAGCCGAAAAGACAGGAACATGTTCCTGAGAGTATCTTCCGAGCCATCGGTAAACTGCGTTTGCTCTGTTTTCGTCTGCGTTTCCGACATAATCTACCTCTTAAATTTTCTGTGTACGCTTGCCTGAACTTGTTGTGTTTGTGCAAACTCCATCTCCTTTATCATAGCTCAGTTTCCGCCAAAGTCATTATCTTATTTCTCATTTTGTGCGGAGAGTATCCTTTCTGCGAGCGTTAAATCCGTTCGATTCGTTATCTTGATATTCCAAGGCGACGATGGAACCACACAGACCGGATAACCGGCCAATTCCATAATAGCGGCGTCATCCGTTGTGCCGGAATGACCGTGACTCTGGAAGGCGGAAAGAAAAATATCGCGGCGAAAAACTTGTGGCGTCTGGGCTTCCCAAAGATTTTCGCGCGGCACGGTCGCCTCAATTCGATTTTCTTTGGCCCGCTTGATGGTTCCCGAAATGGGTGTCGCCGGAATGGCCGCCCCGGTGGCACGGGCACTTTCAAAGACGGCGTCGATCATTTCCTGTTGCAGACAGGGCCTGGCCGCATCGTGGATGGCCACCAGTTCAACGCCTTCCCGCAGCGCATTCAAAGCGTTACGCACGGAATCCGCTCTCTCTTTTCCGCCGATAACGACGGTCAACTCCAGCCGCTTGATGTCTTCCGCATATTTTTCGCAGAACCATGCCTCGTCACCGGGCGCAAGGGCAATGAGCAATTGCTTAACATCGGTACGCTGCGAAAACATGTCCGCACTGTGCCGCCAAACCGGCTTGCCGAGCAGTTCGACGAAGGGTTTCTTGAGAATTGGCTCACCGCCACTTCCAAAGCGGCGGCTCTGACCGGCGGCGGCAAGAATAACGGCAAAGGTGGCAGTGGGCATCGTCAGCTCTATTTTTATCACTTGATTGGCTATGCAACAGGTCAAGCCATCGTTTCGCCAGTCCCTCGCCGGAGCCTGCCCTTGATCTGATCGGGCATGAGTGTAACGAAAACCATGGCAATCTTATGATGGCCGGTTGATTCTACCCGATCCGCGGCTCTTTGCCGAGGCAGGCTTATTTGCCACGAATACCAAAAAAGAAAAGGATTTTTTCGAGCGTAGCGGAAGGGAGCGTAGTTTGTCTGAGTCGCGCGCACTCGACGGCATCAATCACTCGCCGGACATCCTCTTCCTTTGGCTTGATCCAGCCATGCGAACTGAAACGCCGTATCCAATTCTCCAGCAAACTACCGGCAAGGTGTTGGACACCTTTGTCGGAGTCGACGGACGCACGGATCAGATCGGCGGCAACATTCCAGCCGCCAATTTTGTTCAATAATTTCAGGCCAAGCACTCGATGAGGAACTGATTCGGATTGGGCAAGCTCTCTTGCGAAAATCAAAGTTTCCGGCGATGGTTTTTGTCCAAGAATTTGCACGCCAGCACGTCCCAAGTATCCGGCATGGGCGCACAGGAGCTTTTTAGCCCACTCGACACCTTGAACGGGATTCAAACGATGAATCGCTTCCAGTGCCAACGTCTGCATTTTCCCGTCCGAAATGGCGAGGAAGCGTTCAAGAAATGGAATATCCTCTTCGGTCGCAAACTCACAGAATCCGCCTAGGTTGCCGAGGAAGTTGCGTTTGTCCTGTCCAATGAGAGACTGCTGAATCACATCGGGCTGATTGTCGATGCGAGATTTGTAAAACGAACGCCAGTCCTCTTGTCTGTTTTTGAGATAATGCCGGGCGGCCTCGCGGAGTGACGGCGAAACATCGAAGGCGGCCAAATCGATCAATTGTTCGTAACCCGGTCGATCAAGATGCTTGATAATGTAATACAGTGCCCGACTGCGACAAGGCTGCGACTTGTCCTGCAAAGCCTCTCGCAAAAGTTCCAATCTTGTCGCTTCAGGCCAATCGTCAAGAACCCGTATCACCGCAGAACGAATTGCCGGTGACGAATCGTTGCGAACCGTTTCAAAAAGTAACGAATTACTTTTGAGTTGTCCGTCAATCGAATGGTCAACATAGGTTTTCCAGCTTCGCTGGTCGCCCTCTTTGAGATGTCGCCCGATTTCTTCGGAAAAATCATGGGACATAACAAACGTCACCAGTTTTTCGCCAAAACGTATCGCGGCGGCATTTCCTTTATACAGCAGACGATCAAACCAATAGAAATGTTTCAAAAAATCAGGATGGAGAAATTCCGCATTCCGGCAGGAGCTGAGCGAATCCCAAGCAGCATGGCGAACTTGCGGAACCCAATCGGAGAGGCGATTGACGAGAAAAGGAAATGCCATCGAATCACAATGCGTTTTCCATTCTCTCACCGCCTTTTCTCGAATGTAACCATTGTCTGACAGGCTGGCCAGAATAAGAAATATTGACAGATATTCGTCGGGGATTTTTTTTCGGGCTGACTTGTAGGTTTGCAACGCTTTTGTTCGGACCGCTTCGTATTCCCGCCAAGTGCCATGACCAAATCCGCGACACAGACGAAAATAGGCATCGGGCTTTTTCAATTCTTCCAAAACAAAACAATGCAGCGTTTCAGCAATTTTTATTTGAATGGCCTTTGATTTGGATTTGGCAAGCAGTTGGATGAGCGACCAGATCATGTACGGCTCAATGTTTTCGCTCCGTTGCAGGGACTGCCTCGCTTGACGGTCTGCGGCTGTTTCAAAAAATGATTTGAAGAAAGAAAACAGCATGGTGGTACTCCCGCTTTGTCGATTGGTTGAGTATAAACGAAACCGGTTGCGTTTTCAATCTTCCCCGCCGCTTTCCAACTCGCAAACGCCATTGAGCGCACGATATTGCTGGGCGGCGTCGAGGCCGTAGCCGACCACGAATTTTTGAGGCACTGCGAAACCGATGTAATCGACCGCTACTCCGACAACTCTTGCTTCCGGCTTGTCAAGAAAGACGCAGACCCGAACTTCTTTTGGCCGGAATAACTGCAAATGCTCAAGCAATTTCGCCAGCGACCGGCCTGTATCGACAATGTCTTCCACGATCAAAACGCGCCGACCGGCCAGATCGACGGACGGCGAAAGCCGCAAATCGACCGTTCCCGACGACTCCAAGCCATTTCCGTAACTGCTCATCGAAGCGAACTCAATCTCGACCGGAATCGTGATCCGTCTCGCCAAATCGGCCAGAAACATGAAACTGCCCTTAAGAACGCCGAGCAGGATGAGCGGCCTGCCGTCGGCTTCAATTTCAGTTGCGAAATCGTCGGAAATCTGTTGCGCAAGCTCCGCGACCCGGCCTGCGATCCGGTCGGCGGAGATCAACTCCTTCAAGTGAACGTGGTTTTGGGACATGCTATTCGCCGAACTTGTAATATTTTCGCACGGCCTCTTGCACGTTCCATGTACAACTCGTGCCTTGCGGAAAGACGACGAGGTCGCCTTGGCCGAACGCGACCGGCTCGCCGCCGTCGGGCGTGACCGTCACCTTGCCTTCGAGAATCAGGCAGGTCTCCTTCTCGCCGTAATGCCACGGAAAGGTCGACGGCTCCTTTTCCCAGATCGGCCACGAGCGGCAGCCGAGGTTGGCCAAAACTTCCTGCGACGGGTTTTTCGTTACTTCAATTTGCATGGCTGTTCCTTTCGATTGGGTCTGATTATCATTTCGTTAAAATGGCGAATTCATCATTGGAACATGTGAAAACATTCTCCGGGATTCTACCAAATTCGGCGGCATTTGCCGAGATGTCGTTTTCTGGCTTTCCAACTGCCCCAAACGGTTTTCGTGAATGCGGAATCACTTTATTCTGCCGACAATTCTCTCGGCGGCGGGGCTGTCAACTCAATCGCTTCGCCGCTGATCGGATGCTTGACCGTCAATTTCCAAGCGTGCAAAGCAATGCCGTGCGAAAAATCCGTTCTCGCCCCGTATTTTCTGTCACCTAAAATCGGAAAGCCTCGATGAGCAAGCTGCACGCGAATTTGGTGCTTCCGGCCTGTCTCAAGATGGACTTCCACCAGTGAATTGGCTCCGAGCTGCCGCAGTTTTTTGTAATGCAATCGGGCTTCTTTGCCGCTTTTACCGGAATCATTTCCGGTAATCCAAACTTTCCGATGCCGTTCATCTTCTTTAATCCGATCCACGCAGTCATCTTCCAGTGGGAAAATCGAGCCCTCCACCAAGGCCAGATATGTTTTTTCCGCCCCGCGTTCACGAAATTGTTCATTCAATCGGGCGGCGGCCTTCGAGGTTCGGGCAAAAAGCACCACGCCCGAAACAGGCACGTCGAGCCGACTGACCACGCCCAAGTACACCGCACCGGGCTTGGCATATTTTGCCTTGATGTATTCTTTGGCACGGATCAAGAGCGTTTCTTCGCCTTCCGGCAGCCCCATTGTGGCCAAACCGCAGGGCTTGACCACGGCCAGCAGGTGATTATCTTCGTATAAAATTTGCAGCACGGAAGTGTGTTGTTTGGTCAAACGTGATGCCAACACTCAGGATAGTACGCCCATCCTGCGAGCCTTTGCCCACTACGCCTCGCCGGCGGTTTTTCTGGAATCGTACCATCGGAAAATAAAGGGAAAACAACGCAACAAGAAGAGGATCGTCCAATTACGCCACCCAGATTTTTCATAACGCACTGCCTTTCGCAGACATCGGATCGCATCGTCGTATCGGCCTGTCTCGCGGAATTGTCTGGACGTGTTGCTGTAGCGTTCGACGGCGGCCTGACGGAATCTTTTCAACGCAACAGGATTGTCCTGCCAACGAATCAACTGTATTTCGTAGGCTCGGCATTGATGCTCTGCCAAGCGGAGGTTTTTCGTGATTCTCCCCGGATGTTCCCTGAATAACCCAAGAACTTCCTGAATGAAATGGCATTTTGTCAAACGGCAAATCCGAAGCCAAAGATCATAATCCTCCGACCACCGGAGGGTCGGATCGAAAATGCCCGAAGTAATGAACACCTCTTTTCTCAGCATGAGCGAAGAAGTCCAAAAAAGATTGTTTTGTGTCATCCGTTCAAAAATGTCGCCCGAAGGCGGGTACGCACTTGCAAAAAAGCCGGTTTGGTTCGGATCGGTGGGCGATTGGCCGCAGTAACAATCCGTGTACACGACACCGATTTCAGGATTTTCGTCCAGAATCTTTACCTGTTTTTCGAGTTTTTCCGCATACCACAGATCGTCGGAATCAAGAAAAGCAACGTACTCGCCTTTGGAATAAAAAATTCCGCGATTTCTCGCAATGGCCGGACCGGCGTTTTCCTGCTTGAAATAGCGGATGCGACTCATGTATGGTGCGAGTACCGCCTCCGTATCGTCCGTCGAACCGTCGTCGACGACAAGAATTTCGAAATCCTGATACGTTTGAGCCAAAACACTCTCCAAGGTTTCGCAGAGGAAACAAGCCCTGTTGTAGGTGGGAATGATAACGGATACGGTCGGCATGGTTACGGCGTTGGCTTCAAAAAGGGGCGGGTCAGTTTTCACGATGCTTTCTTGAGAACATCCAAACGAATAAGGATTGTTTGACTTTAATGATCCACGGACAAGAGAACAAAAGCAAACCGCGGATAAACAAAGAAAAACGAAATTTTCCGGTTACGGAGGCCCTTAAAAAATTCTTTCCCGCAAGCCGGATATTGTCACATTCCCTGTCGTGCCATGCAAGCCTTTCGATGCAATTTCCCGCATAAACCGACATGTTGTCATACAATGTTGGCTCCATAATGCCATTCCACCGAGCCAACTGAATGCTGTTCGCTCGGACGTTTCCGTACAACATTCGTGGAGACTTGATGGAGCGATTGGGGTGTTCTCGGTAAAAAACCAAGATTTCATCAAGGAAGGCCGTGCGCGTGTGATGAATAATTCTCCACCAGAAATCATAGTCCTCGGCGGCAAAAAGCGTGGAGTCCATGAGGCCGATTTGCGACAGAAGCCCCCGGTGAAAGACGATGGTCGAGGTGAGATTGATAGACCCCTTGGAAAGAATCTCGGCGAGTGAACGTTGGTCGGCCTGATGAACATTCATTCGTGACTGAGGGGCTTTATTCGGATCGTCACTCAAAAAATAATCCGTATAACACATCCCGATTTCTGGGCGGTTCCGCATGAAGGCGATCTGTTTTTCCAGCTTTTCAGGATACCACAGATCGTCGGAGTCGAGAAAGGCGATGTACTCGCCCCCTGCGGCCAACATGCCTCGATTTCTGGCGACGGACACCCCGGAGTTGTCCTGTTTGAAATAGCGGATGCGGCTCATGTAGGGTGCGAGTGCCGCCTCCGTATCATCCGTCGAACCATCGTCAACGACGAGAATTTCGAAATCCCGATAAGTCTGCGCCAAAACGCTTTCGATGGCTTCGATCAGGTGGGCAGCCCGATTGTAAGTGGGGATAATGACGGATACGGTCGGCATGATTTTTTGATTCGGAGCAGGTGTTATTTGTCGTGCCGTTTTTTCAAAGCACCGTCAAGGAAGCCCTTGTGGTAATGATACCGCATTCCAAGTTCTCGTTTTTTGGCGGACGAAGAAAAAAAAGCGAAACGGTAACACAGCCATGAAAAGAAGAGTTTTCTCCACAGGTAGAGAGGAACGCCCCGAAAAGTGCGAGGCGATAAATGCCGCTCACGATAACTCCGCCCCCAGCCTAAGCGGTACATACGTTGATGTAACCATTGGGTCGTCAACTGAAACTCTTCAATGATATGCCACACCGAAGCCGAAGGCACGTACACGCATTTTTTTCCATCTTTCAGAAGACGGCTGAGTAATTCGGTTTCGCTTCCCATCGGATAATGTTTTCCGCATGGCCCTATCGACTCGCAATAGGAGTAGCTCTGAAACACTTTCGCACGGATCGCCAAGTTCGCCCCTAAAGCTCTGTGCATCGTATAGCATTCTTCATGATGAGGACTGAAATCGCCAAAACAAGGCCCATATCCATCGTAATACGTCCGCTTCATATTCTCCAGCCAGTCGGGCGCATGCTCCGGGAAGAGCGGGATAATTTTCCCTCCGAAGATATCGGCGTCAGGCCAGCGTTCGGATGCTTCCCACAAGTTTTTGATCCATTTCGTATCCGCGACGATGTCGTTGTCGGTAAAAACGAAAAGTTCGCCCTGCGCCAAAGCAAGTGCCTTGTTCAAGGCACGATTTTTTCCCGGAACCGCTTCTTCCAAGACGGTCAAAGGGAGTTTCGATTCGTATTCTTTCAGGAGGGCAGCCGTTTCTCCCTCATCCTCACTCGCGTTATCGACAATCAGGATTTCCCATGTGACACCTTCGGTGTCGAGTTTTTCTAACGATTCGAGGGTTCTCCGCAACAGGCAGGCCCGATTATGGGTGGCAAGAATAATGCTGATGTCCATAGAAAGATCAAGCCTATTTCAAATGTTGTCGTGTACAAAAGTGTCAAGTTTTCCGCAGGCTGGAAAGCAGGCCGCGACCAACGGGAGCGGTAGGACGGAACACGAATTTTTGATCCGCTCTAAATACGCTGTAGACTGGTTTGCCATGTTTATTTCTTCAAACGCATAAAAAAACATCCCTTCTCCAACGCAAGGTACTCGACCGAGGAAAATTCGTATTTTTCCTGCCACCTTTTTACCGCTTGCCGCTCGGACTCCCTGCGAGAATCGTCCAGCAGAATCACCGATTCGGATTCCAAATAGGGAAGAAGAAGCGGGAGGGCGGGGAATCGTGCCATCGACTGCGTGTTGACGGGCGGCCCGTCAATCACAAGCATTTGCGCTCGGAAGTTTTCCGTAACATGAGAACGATAGTCGTACCAGAGGCGGTTTTCTCCGTCAATGAGATGGGAAACCAAAGGAGCGTGTACAACTTCGGCATATTCACCCAGGCCGTGGGCTTCGATCAGTTGACGAGTGACGGCGGCATATTTTTCATTGTGGTCAAAGGAAAGGACACGCCCGCCAAGGCCGTTTTTTTTCAAGGAATAGGCAATAATCAAAGTGGACAAGCCGCTACTGGCTTCGAGAACACGGTGCGGCTTTTCGATCAGGACTGAAGTGGCGATTTCCCGCAAAAAGTCCGGCGACCCCGCCCAACCTCGCGTGGCGGGAAATGGGATGCACGGTTCCAACACCGATGTCAGCGAGAGCATCGCTTCGGTTTGCGCATGGAGATTATCGCACGCCGAAACGAGATGGCCTTCCAAATGCCGTTCTAGCCGTGATATTTTTTCATAAATCAGCGCAGTCGTCACGAGCAGAAATAACACATACATCAAAATCACATACGTTTCCGGCAACAGCTGCAACACGGCACAGACGGAAGCGACCGCCGCAACACACAACAACAAGCCAAACGTCACTCGGACAAAAGTGTTAGTCGACAGGGACATAAATCACATCCTCCCTCACGAAAGTTAAGGCGATTGCCGTGTGAATGTGTGCAAGTCGTTCGGAAAAATCTGTTTGAAGAATCAATATCCATTCAGCTTTTTCCGACGATTTTACGGAAGAGCTTTTCTTTTTCGGATCGCGTCAAAACGATCCAGAAAACACTGACGAAATAAATTGCCGCGCAGATCAATCCGTTGAGAAACAACCATTTGTACTCGGCGACAACGATAAGGTTCGTCACGATGTAAGGCAAAACCAAACAAGCCAGACTTTTGAGTAACGTCACACTGAAATTGTCCCAATACCTCGCTGCCGGAATCCCCATGACAAAAACAGCGACCAACGGTATGAGTATGATTCGGGAGACGAACATGGAAACGAAATTGCCCGTCGCAATGCCGGACATCCCCCAAGCGGAGATCAAGCACAACATTATAGCGATATTCAGGAGTGCTTCAACGGCGTTGATGATCGCATAGTAATGATGTTTGGACGTTGCGTAGAGCATTCGGGTGATCGGAGAGAACCAGCCGTTGAACGTCATCGCAAAAACAAGTAGCAGCAACGGGTCGTAAGCATCCAAAAAGCGAGGTCCGACCCAGCGGGAGATGAAAGGGACGGACCAGAAAATCAAGCCGAAAGCAAAAAAATTCGACAGGATCACCGAGATTTTTATGGCAAACAAGGCATGTTTCCTGATCGCCTCCGTGTCGCCCTTGGCCTCCAACCGGGTAAACCAGTTTGTCAGCCAACCGGTGCAATACAGCATGGTCTGCTGGAAATACGTGGCCAGAGTGATCGCAATGCCGTAATGAGCGATTATTTCGACGGAAAGGAAGCCGGCGATGACGATCCCGCTGATCTGGAATCTCAATGCGTCCGTAATTTGGGCTAAACTCGTAAAAATGCTGTAACCGAATAGCGGTTTGAAGTCCTCCCGGCGTATCGATTTCAAGGAAAGACGCAAGGGCGGAAATACCTTTTTTGCAAGCCAGTAAAAACTGATCGCACTAAGAATCGACATAAAAAAACCGGCAAGCGACATCTCGATGATTTTCCCGCCGTGATAAACGACGCCAAACGTCAAACCAGTCCCCAAAATGCGGAAAACGAGCTGGCGGACGTTGTTCAAATCGTGTCGCAGGCAACCGGTGATGATCCCGCTAAAAACACGCAATGGGAAATCAATCATGAAATTGACGCCCAAAATCACGATCACCCAGGCCATGACGCCGATGTCGGCGACATCTTTGTTGTAAACCAAGTAGACGATCAAGGCGACGACCACGGAAATCGCGGCCGCGACGACGCCGATGACGAGAAACAGGTAGAAACCGATGCCGGCGTAACTGTTACATGCCTTGACATCGTTTCGCGTGAATCCGAGCGTCAGATAACGGCTGACGGCCGAGGTGATGCCGAAGTCGAGCAGACCGTAAAACCCGGTGAAAGAACCGACGAGCATCCACATCCCCATTTGGCGGTCGCCGATGTTCCGCAATAGAAACGGCGTCATCACCAGCCCGATGGCAATGACGACGACCATGTTGACCAACGACATCGCCGAACCGGTCAAAAGACGTCGCAAGACGGTGGACTCGCTCGGTGCGTTCATGGCTGTGTCGTTTCGCGGTTCGTTTCAGAGGTCGGCAAGCAATGTCGACGCTCAGTATAGCACGTCCAAAACTTGGCAACAAGCGTAAGGAGCCACATTACGTGCATGCCGGCCTGTGGCCACAGACCGCGGCTCGTCGAGTGTGCGCGGATGCCGAATGAGTTTTTCACTTGCAAGGGCCTTCCCGGACAGGTACAATCCTATTTCGTGGTGGTTCGCTGTTTTTGTTGAATCCCAATATCCCCTTACCCAGTTGCTGCCATGAAAACGACACGAAAGAACATTGCTCTTGGGTCACTTTGTATCGCCGTGAACGCGAGTCTGTTGCTCCTCTTCCAAGCCGGTTGCCCCCGGTCGGGCGCGGTTCCCTCGCCCGACGCCGAAAATCGTCCCATGCCTTGGACAAGTCGTCGCGCCATTACGCCCGGCTCGACAGAAGCCTTCATTTCTCCCGGTTCGACGGAAGTCTTTGTGCCTACGGGACGGCAAATGCCGCCTTCCCGCAAGGGAGCCAAGCAAAGGTTGCCGGAACAAGCGATGATACAAACGTTGCCGACTCACCCTGAAGTTCAGGCTGTCGATCCCGATTACGTTAAACTGCTCCAAAAAAAACTGGAAATTGCCACGCAGCAATACGATTCGGTCCGCGCAAAATTCTTATCCGGCGGAAAGGGCGGCGAAGCGAATAAAGAAGCCAAAGCACGGTTTGACTTGGCCTGCGCGGAAATCGCTTTGCATCGGGCAACGGGAGATCAGGTCAAACTGCGTGAGGCTCTGAGACGAAAAATAGAGGCGGCGCGGGATTACCATCGGGGTTTTAAGGCCGCTCGTGCTGTTGGAACGGCCACGCTTGATCAGCTTTTCGAGGCCGAACTCGCTCTGGCGGAAGCGGAGTATGAAATGAAACTCTTTGAAAAAGGCGTAAAACCGACGACGATACTATCGCCGCCGGTTCGTGCCGTTCCCGCCCGCCCGGCTGTGGAACTCAAATTCCAAGGCAGGAGCTTTGCGGACTGGAACCAAGAATTACAAACGGAGCTTGATCCCCTTCGCCGAGCGGAAGCGATGAGAGCGATGGCCGCCTTCGGAACCAACGGGCTGGGCAAGGAGGCGATGGAAGTGATCGTCAAGGCCATGAAACCGTACAATTTCTCGACGATTTCGGATACCGACGTCGGCAAGATGAAAGAAGCTGCCGTGGAGGCGATTTGTTCGCGTGAGACGGCCATTCCTTTGGAAGATTCCATGCCCGTCTTGTTACGATTGCTGGAAAACAGTCTGGAAAACGGCAACGACAATGAATTTACGTTTGCCCTGAAGGCACTTTCGAGACTGGCGGAGTTCGTCCGGTTTGAACAAGATGCCGCCGAACGGCTTTACGCCTGTCTGTGGAACGATCAGATTGACAAACGCCGTGCTGCGGATAAACAGTGGCTCTTCCGCGTGTTTTGCTCAGGATCGGGCACAAACAGGGTGCTGAAATTTTTGAGCGAAGCGATCAGAAAAAATGACGAAACACGTTTTGATTGGATGTGCAGCAATGTTCGTCATACCACGAATACCACACAAAATGGAATCGTAGCCGCCAAATCGCAGGACTTCCGCAGGTTGAACAGCTTGTTTTCGTTGCCCTTTAGCATTGTTGATTCGATACGATTTCTGAATGATGCAGGGGAAGAAATCAATCCGCCCGAAGTCACTTTTAACAAGTTCGGCCTTGATCTTATAAAACTGTTACGTGAAGAGGGCGTGCCGTCGAACAATGCCTTGATCCGTGAAACCTCGCTCAAAGCGATTGAGGTGTTGAATGGGGGCGAGAATAAGTGAAATCGGTCACCATTCCATCACATAACCCGGTTTTCATCGCAGGAGTGCTGACTTGATGTCCGCTTTTCGATAACCTGTCCTATTATGCTTCATCAACAACAAAGGAGAACGGTCATGCAAAAAATTATAGCGATAAGGAGCACGTTTTGTGCCTTGGTCATTTGTCTGGTTTTACTGCTTTGCCCACGCGCGAACGCGGAAAATTTGAGCGATTACGTTGATCCGCTGATTGGCTCAGGGGGGCATGGCCACGTTTTTGTCGGGGCGAATGTTCCATTCGGTGCCGTGCAGGTCGGACCGTCCAATTTCCATAAGGGCTGGGACTGGTGTTCCGGTTACAACTACAGTGATAAGGACATCATCGGTTTTGCTCAGACACATTTGAGTGGAACCGGCATAGCCGACTTGTGCGATGTCTTTCTCATGCCCTACATGGGCGAAAAACGCTTGGTCAAAGGCAATGCTCATGCGCCGAGCGAAAATGGTTATTCCACCACTTTTTCGCACGACAACGAAGTTGCAAAGCCCGGCTTTTATTCCGTCAAAATGGATAATGGAGTTGCAGTCGAATTGACAGCCACGGAGCGAGTCGCTTTCCATAAATACAACTTTCCCGCAGGTAACGACGCAAGAGTCATTATTGATCTTGTCGAGGGCAATAACGATCAAACCATGGAAAGCGAAATCGGACTTATCGATGAAAATACAATCACGGGCAAACGATTTTCCAGTGGCTGGGCCAAGCGGCAGGAACTCTTTTTTGCCATTCGTTGTTCGTTGCCGATCAAGGATTTTGGCATCTATGAAGGCGATCAAGGCGAAAATGTCGTGGCCGCAAAATCGAGCACGGCCAAAAAACTACGAGGTCTTGTCACCTTTGCCGAATCTCCGAAGGAGGTGATGTTCAAAGTCGGCATCTCGCCGGTCAGTGCAGAAAATGCCCTAGAAAATTTGGAAACGGAAATTCCTGACTGGGATTTTGACAAGGTTCGTCAGGTGGCACGCGAAAAATGGGAGAAGGGGTTTCAAAAAATAAAGATCGAAACCCCAAACGATGCCGACAAGAAAGCGTTTTACACGGCAATGTATCATGCCATGATTCATCCGAGTTTGTATCAGGATGTGAACGGCGACTACAAAGACGCCAATTTTGAGATAAAGAACAGCACAGACTTCACAAATTACACGATTTTTTCGCTCTGGGACACGTATCGGGCTGCCCACTCGCTCTATATTCTGACCAACCCGGACCGCGTCGATGATTTCGTCAACTCAATGTTGGCGATTTATGAGCAGACGGGCGTGCTTCCGATTTGGCATCTTTGGGGCTACGAAACGGGCACGATGGTCGGCATCAGCAGTTTGGAAGTGGTTGCCGAGGCGTGCATGAAAGAGATCAAAGGAATTGATCTGGAACAAGCGTTTGCCGCGCTCAAAGGAACCGCCATGTCGGATGAGCGGGGAATGAAATACGCGAAAGAACTCCAGTATGTTCCGTCCGATAGCCGAGTTCGACACGCAGTGGCAGATGGAATGGAAATTGCCATTGGCGATGCGAGTATCGCTCTACTGGCCAAGAAAATGGATATGAGCGACGATTACGGCTATTTTACAAAGCGTGCGAAGCTCTACCAACTCTACTACGACAAGGACAGTGGCTTCATGCGAGGCAAGATGCAGGACGGTTCATGGAATCCCGTCTACAACCCCATCCTGACAACCGGAGCGGAAGCAAGAGACTATTCCGAAGGAAACGCTTGGCAATACCTCTGGCTGGTTCCGCAGGATGTCTACGGTCTCATGGAGTTGATCGGAGGCGAAGAAACGTTTAATAAGCGTCTGGATGAATTTTTTACGCTTGAATCCAGCGAAGAAAAATTGGTTGACGTCACGGGGGTCATCGGCCAATACGCCCACGGAAACGAACCAAGCCATCATATCGGCTATCTGTTCGCCTACGGAGGCAGGCAATGGAAGACAGCGGAGTTGGTTCGCCGTATCATGCGCGAATTTTATACGGATAAGCCGGATGGCCTGATTGGAAATGAAGATTGCGGCCAAATGTCGGCGTGGTACGTATTCTCGGCTCTTGGGTTTTATCCCGTTTTTACGGCCTCAGGCGAATATGTGATCGGCAGCCCGATTGTCGACAAGGCAACGCTCAATCTGGAGGGCGGCAAAACATTGACGATTGAAGTGGAAAACAACTTGCCGACAAACGTCTATGTCCAATCCGTGGAATTGAACGGAACACCTTATCTCAATACGTTTTTACGCCATAGCGACATCATGAATGGGGGAACACTCAAATTCAAAATGGGCGAAAAGCCAAACGAAAATTTCGGCAAGGCCCTAGAAAACCGCCCCGGCACGGAAAAGTAAGAAACGGCTGTTTCCCCCCAACACCGAGGAGGTCCACCAGTACGACGAAAAACGGGGCTTCGTCGGAAAGAAACAGAAAAATTGCGACAAAAACAATCCGGCTGATTCGCGATGTGGCGATAACGGGGATCACGTCGCGTTGGACGCCGAGCACAAGCTCGTCCTGGAGGTCGTCCATGGCAAACGGACGGAAGCGAATGCGATCCTGCGGGTGCGACGAACCGCCGAACGCCTTGGTTTTCGCGTTCCACGACTGATCACGAGCGATGAATACAAGCCGTACAAAAAGGCGGTTTTGAAGGCGTTCGGCGAAAGACGGACGCCGCGATGCACGGGACGGCCCGGACGGCCGAGGGGACCGGTTTATCGTCCGAAAAAGGATTGGCCCCGTTTCAGAAATGCGGTGCGACGATTCACAAGACTCGGGAAAAGGGTCGCGTAACGAAAATAGATTATCGACGAGTGTTCGGCACGGAAGAGCAGGTCGAGGCGGCATTGAAGGAGTCTTCGTGCAGTCGCAAGATCAACACCTCGTTCGTCGAGCGGCACAACGGCACGGACCGGAATCGTTGCAGCCGGAAGGTTCGCAAGCCGTATTGTTTTTCGAAGGATTGGGACGTTCATCGCGCGGCGACGTGTTTCAGTATGTATAGTTACAATTTTTGTTGGGCAGTCAGGACCTTGCGTCGCCCGGACGCTTTGCCGGGACCATGCACTCCCGCGATGTCCACCGGATTGATCGATCATGTTTGGACGATCCGCGAATGGCTGTCCTATCCGACTTGTTAACAATCGCCGGTCACAAGGCAAATTTCCGGAATGC